>OGOW01001006.1_pt1 | contig 28304 bp, 19 predicted proteins | sample 1552781 | NCBI WGS metagenome assembly OGOW01 (sample SAMEA2580145, study PRJEB22360) | human gut metagenome | biome: human gut; feature: human-associated habitat; material: faeces | place: Denmark | collected 2008/2010
CTCATAAATTAATGAAACTACAGCTATATATATAATACTCTAAAATATATTATTAAAAACCAGTATAAACCAGTGTCAAGTTATATTAATTTTTATACTTTTAGCAGTAATCGAACAATATTTTTACTGTCATATTGTCAAGCCCTGCATAATATATATTAAGGTTAACACCTTACACACTAAAAAATACGGAGGAACTTATGGCAACCTTTTATAATCAAGCTACTCTTTCCTATAACGGAAACACAACAACTTCCAACATTACTGCAGGTGAACTTGTAGAGATATTAACTGCGGCTAAGACTGCCGTGACTGACACATATCAGTCGGGAGGCCGCATAACTTATATAATCAGTATTGTAAACTCAGGTACGGATAATTTTTCTACTCTTACGGTTACCGACAATCTCGGAGCATATGCCTACAACACCCAGACATTGACTCCTTTAGACTATGTTGAAGGCTCCGTCAAGTATTTTATAAATGGTGTATTACAGGCAGCTCCTGTCATCACTTCCACATCGCCTCTGACAATCACCGGTATATCCGTCCCGGCAGGCGGCAACACGACACTGGTATACGAGACAACAGCCAACGAATTTGCGCCTCTTGAAAGCGAAGCTGCTATCACCAACACAGCCACAATAACAGGTCAGGAGCTTGCCACTCCGATCACGGCAGTTGAAACTGTCAACACCGAAAACAGCGCATTTCTTACAATCAGCAAGTCACTTACACCTTCAACAGTCACTGAAAACGGCCAGATAACTTACACCTTCATCATTCAGAATTCCGGAAACACTGAGGCTGAGGCAGCCGACAATGTTGTCCTTACTGATACTTTTATTCCTATACTCAAGAATATAACCGTTACCTTCAACGGTGTCACATGGACGGAAGGAACCAACTACAATTATAGCGAAGTAACCGGTCTTTTCACCACAATAGGCGGTCAGATAACCGTCCCGGCTGCAACCTACACCCGCGACACTGCTACAGGTGCCCTTATAATCAATCCGGGAGTCAGCACACTCACTGTCACCGGAACAATATAATGCAGTAATCAAAAATGACACAGCCTGTAACAAGGTTGTGTCATTTTTTTCGTTTTTACTTGTGCTTTTCTTTTCTGCTTTCTTTTTTGGCTTCCATTTTTTCCGGTTCTTTTTTCTTAACTTTGTCAGAGTCTAACCACTGCTCTAACTTCTCAATTAAAAGTGAGAGATATCTAAAGAGCGACTCTGTTGCAAATGCAAATACCACAGCAAGCATAATACATTCGGTTGACATGTGGCTCATATAGAAGAGGCTCTTTAACACAGTACTTGAGAATATAAGTCCGATTACACAAAAAACAAACACTGTAAATGTAAGCTTGTTGAACGGTCTGCTTATCTTTATCATAATCATAAAGCCTACTATAGCAAGAAGCAGTGTTGCGGCTGTAGCCACTCCGTCAGGATCAAGACTGAATATATTTCCGAACACTACAAGCGCTCCAACGCATATTACATCCGTAAGTCCACCCGGAAGCGCCTTTAACAGCACGTTTTTCATAAAGTGTCCTTCAATTCTCTTTTTATTAGGCTGCAAAGCAAGGAAAAATGAAGGTATACCTATTGTAAACATCGCAATAAGTGATATCTGTGCCGGTTCAAGCGGATATGTAACCGCTGCGATTATTGAGCACAGCGCCATTATAAACGAGAATATGTTCTTTACAAGAAAAAGACTGGCTGAACGTTCAATATTATTGACAACACGCCTTCCTTCAAGAACAACCGAAGGCATCTTGGAAAAATCCGATTCAAGCAGCACTACCTGTGCCGCCTGTGCCGCCGCTTCACTTCCGGATGCCATTGCGATACTGCAATCAGCATCCTTAAGTGCCAGCACATCATTTACACCGTCACCTGTCATTGCAACTGTATTTCCCTGTTCCTTTAGTGCACCGACAAGCTGTCTCTTCTGTTCAGGAGATACACGCCCAAATACAACATATTTTTGTGCAGCTTCGTATATATCCTTCCTTGTATGTAATGTTGAAGCATCCACAAAACGCTCTGCTCCATCAATTCCGGCTCTGATGGCAACCTCAGATACCGTCACCGGATTATCGCCCGATATTACTTTGACCTGTACATCCTGCTCCGCAAAATATCTGAAAGTTTCCTTTGCATTCTCTCTTATAGGATTAGAGAGGATTACAAAGGCAAGCGGTTCTGCCTTCTGTGTGAGCGGTTTTCCTTCGATATCGCCAAAATATCTGGCATATACCAACACTCTTGCACCGGTTCTTGAGAACCTTTCTATAGTGTCCTTGTACTGTTCATAGCTCTCCCTTAGCACCATCTCCGGAGCTCCAAGCACATACGCTCCATCAGAATATGTCACTGAGCTGTACTTTAATGCTGATGTAAATCCTGTATGCGATACAGCCTTTTTTCCTGTAGGTTCCTTAAAGTATTCCTTAAGCGCATTCATTGTGATATTGTCATTGCCCATGACGGACACAAAATCAGAAAGCATCTTAGCAGATGTCCCATATCTTTCTCCCGGAAGCTCATACACTTCCTGCACAGACATCCTGTTCTCTGTAATAGTTCCCGTCTTATCGACACATAGTACATTTACGCGTGCAAGAGTCTCTATACTTTTCATGTCATGCAGCAGAACCTTCTGCGTTGCAAGACGTATCGTGCTCACCGCAAGTGCAACGCTTGTAAGCAGATAAAGTCCCTCAGGTATCATTCCGATCACAGCCGCAACCATTGCAGTCACGGCACTCGGAAAGCTCTCCATGTTGACATTCATGCCCTGCCACAACAGCAGCACACCCATAGGGATAATACATATTCCGACCCATTTTAAAAGCTTGTCAAGTGAGCGTATCATCTCCGACTGCTCGCTAGAGCCCATTGCTTTAGCTTCCATTGTCAGCTTGGATATATATGAATCACGTCCTACATTCTCAAGCCGTGCACGACACTCTCCCGAGACAACAAAGCTTCCACTCATCAGCTTGTCGCCGCTTTTCTTTACAATATCGTCCGACTCACCTGTAAGCAGCGCTTCATTTACAAGGACACTCCCCGATGCGACCACTGCGTCAGCACATATCTGGCTTCCGGCGGCAAATACCACCATATCATCTGCAACGAGCTCCTGTGTCTTTATCACGCTTATATTTCCATCTCTTACCACCTTTGCTGTAGGTGCACTTAGCATATTCATCTTATCTAAAACTCTCTTGGCTCTTAACTCCTGAAATATACCTATAGCCGAATTTGCAAAAATAACAGGAAGAAACGTAAGGTTCCTAAAAGAACCGACTATAATAAGGAGCACTCCCAGCACGACAAAAATAAGGTTAAAATATGTAAATGTATTGGTAATAATAATATCTCTTACCGACTTGGTGCATGAATCCATCGTCTCATTATACCAGCCTGCATCAAAGTGCTCCTTCACCTGCTGTGCTGTGAGTCCGGTGTCCGCATCAGCTTCATATCTTATTATTTCATCACGGTCTGCCAACTGCTCCTGCTGCCTTTTTATCCTCTGTTCGTCAAGTCTTTCCTGAAGGCTCTTAAATAGCTTTTTTTCCTCGCTCACCATCTTTAATCTCCTCTAACTTAGCTGCAATTCTTGATTTTACAAGCTCACAGATTTCAGGCTTCTTCATTCCTTTATACTCGTCATAATATATCGGTGTCAAATAGTGAACCTGGGTCTTTACTTTTTCAAAGGTATTGCTGTTCATTGATTTATATGAATCATAGACCACAACAGGCACTATGGGACCTTTGCTTGCCTGACTGCATGCGAAGCATCCGCTGAAAAAATCCTGAAGCTCGTTGTGATTATCGCCATATCCACCCTCCGGGAAGATAAGGAAATTCTGTCCTGACCTGACTCTCTCAGACACTTCCTTTATAGAGCGTACCTTCGCTCTGATATCTGTCAAATCAATCGCAACACCATTTATAAGCCCGCATACCTGACGGCTTAGAAATCTGTCTGCCTGCCTTTTCTCCCACAACACTCCGCAAGGCTCCTCAAGTGACAGCAAAATTCCGAGTGCATCATACTTTCCCTGATGATTTCCATATATAATATAACCATGCTCATCCGGAATGTTCTCAATACCATACACGTCTGTCGTTGTCCTTGCTCTTCTCTTCATGTGTTTTACAATCTGCATAGCAAAATCGTACTTATCTTTATCTGTATATTTTTCGGGGTGTCTTAGCATGTATTCAGCCTTCGGAACCGCATACATAACGTAAAAAAAGCTTGAAAGTACTACCCATTTAAATCTCAAGTTTAACAATACAACTCTCTCCTTTTCCATCTTCCAAAGCACTTATGTCAAAGTATATCCAAACAAAACGCCAGCCTATTAAGAATAACACAATTTCCGGTTTTCTGCAAATTAAGAAACAACCAAGGCTTTACTATTTCACACATAAATCATAAACTTTTTGTAAAATATTCTCTTTTTTATATTATCATTTCATGTTACAATGCTTTAATAATAAAACATTAAGGAGATATCGCAATGAATTTTTTAGAAGAACGTATTGTAAAGGACGGAGTTGTAAAGGAAGGTAATATCTTAAAGGTGGACAGTTTCTTAAACCACCAGATGGATACAGGACTTTTCAAGCTTATGGGCGAAGAGTTTAAAAAACGCTTTGAGGGCAAGCCAATCAACAAAATCCTCACAATCGAGGCATCCGGAATAGGCATAGCATGCGTTGTAGCCATGAGCTTTGGAGTTCCTGTCGTATTCGCCAAGAAGTCAAAGAGTGTTAATATTGACGGTGATATGTATGTGACAGAGGTTGAGTCCTTCACACATAAAAACAAAAATCAGGTAATTGTGTCCAAGAAATTTTTAACTGCCGATGACCATGTTCTGATTATAGATGATTTCCTTGCAAACGGCTGTGCACTTCAGGGACTTATCTCCATCTGCAAAGATGCCGGTGCCACTGTTGAAGGTATCGGTATCGCCATTGAGAAGGGTTTTCAGACCGGCGGACAGGTTATAAGAAATCTCGGCTATCAGCTTGAATCACTCGCCATTGTGGATGCCATGGACGCTTCAACAGGCACAATCACATTCCGCAGCCAGAACTAATTGTACCTTGACACCCTGTCAATATAAGTGAACAGCTGTCTGCATAGGCTATGGTATTACCAATCAGCTTTCGCTTCTATTTTATAAAATATCAATCAGGAGATTTCACAAAATGAAAGACAAAAATTCCACTGCAAAGCCTGCGTCCATCAACAATATCTATTCCCTTACCGGGCGCGTTCCGTTAATAAAGGCTGTTCCATTCGGACTTCAGCATATTCTTGCAATGTTTGTTGCCAATATCGCACCGATACTCATAGTCGGCGCCGCAAGCGGTCTTGACGCTGCACAGCTTGCATCTCTTATACAAAGTGCCATGATGATTGCCGGAATAGGTACGCTCATACAGCTCTTTCCTCTGTGGCGCATAGGTTCGGGACTTCCGATTGTCATGGGAATAAGCTTCACCTTCGTTTCGATATGCTGCTACATAGGCAGTGTATACGGCTATGGTGCTGTCATGGGTGCCGTAATCATAGGCGGTATAATAGAAGGTCTTTTAGGTCTTTTTGCACGTTACTGGATGAAGCTTATCACTCCTGTGATTGCCGCCACCGTTGTAACCGCTATCGGCTTTTCACTGCTTTCTGTCGGATCAACCTCCTTCGGAGGCGGAAGCGGCAGTGCGGATTTCGGCTCAGCCAAAAACTGGATACTCGGAAGCATCACACTTGTATGCTGCATAGGCTTTAATATTTTTGCAAAATCCTACTTCAAACAACTGTCCGTCCTGTTTGGTCTTGTCGTAGGTTATATTGCAGCTATCTTTATGGGCATGGTTGATTTTTCATCACTTGCCGGCACAAGCATCATTGCATTTCCGCATTTTATGCCATTTAAGCTGGAGTTTCACGCTGATGCCATTTTCTCTGTTGCTCTTATTTTCCTTGTATCTGCGACTGAGACAATCGGTGACACAACGGCGCTTGCTGTAAGCGGTCTTGGTCGTGACGCAAGCAACAAAGAAATATCCGGTTCCCTTGCATGTGATGGCTTTATCAGTTCAATCTCATCACTTTTCGGATGTCTTCCGATAACATCTTTCAGTCAGAATGTCGGTCTTGTCGCGATGACCAAGGTTGTCAACCGCTTCACGATAGCAACTGGAGCAATCATAATGATACTTGCGGGAATATTTCCTATATTCGGCGCTCTGCTCGCTACATTGCCTGATGCCGTTCTTGGCGGATGTACAATAATGATGTTCGGTACAATAGTAATCAGCGGAATACAGATGATGGGGCGCTGCGGATATTCACAGAGAAATGTCACGATAGCAGCTCTCTCACTCAGCATCGGAATCGGCTTCACGCAGGTACCTGAGCTGTTCTCACTGTTCCCGGCAATAATACAGAATGTATTCGCCCAGAACTGTGTCGCAGTCGTATTCGTGGTAGCTGTGATATTAAACCTCATACTTCCAAAAAATATGGAGGCTGCGGACAACTAAGCATTAACTAAAAAAATGAGGAAGTACCTTTACAGGTACTCCCTCATTTTTTTCAACAGCTTCTCTTCAACGTCTATCACTTTTTTTACAAGCTGCTTAATATTTTCATCTGCCGCCTTATACTGGTGCAGATATCTGTAAAGAGATTTTACACCCATGTTGCAGCCATCGGTAATCAAATCTGCCACTACACGGTCCGACTCTTCATCACCGAGCTTGAAATTCGTCTTGACCCACGACATCATCTTTGCCATAGGATTAGGCTCCTTGCCTTCGTCATTATACTTAATAAGATATGAATGTGTCTCATCTCCTAATTTTTCATGCGTGCTCTTGCTTTCCTTAAGAATCTCCTTTAGCTTCTCGTCTTTTACATGCTCTAAAACTTCATCGAGCGATGTAACTCCCATTTTGATTCCTGCATTACACTCTCTTAAAAGCTTGATAGTATCATCTTCCATGAAATATTCCTTTCCGGCTCTTTTACTGTGTCATATTTTACACACTTGCATCCTGTATGCATAGCTTGCAGCACTGCTGCCGGTAAGCAGTTAAAATGTCTTACTTTAAAACATGCACATCAAAAGCCCTCCTGTTATCAGCTACTATCATTCCACATAAATCTCAAATTATTCGTGACAATTTAGAACCTATCCTATGCATCGGTAAAACATATGAGAAAAGTTAAATCCTTACTCCCTCATATAATCCTCTCACATATATCACCTTGTAAGCTCGCAGACAGTACAATATCTGCCACGGTAGGACACAGGAAGAATCCTTTTGCACTTTTTGCATCTATAAACATATATAAATTTACACTTTTTCTAATTTCACCACTATGCACTGCACGATATGTGTTATAATAAGAACACGCAATTTTAGACGATAAATCCACACTTCACCAAGTCTTAGATACTCATTATATATAATTTTGCAGATATCTAACCACACTAAATAATAGGAGAGCAATCTGAGTACAGATTCGAACACTTATATGACTTCACAAGAATTAAGAAAACTACTAAATGAGATAGACCACAAAAGCTATCCCGCATACAAAGCTCTGCGTGGCAGCTACGACTTTGGCAGATACATTCTGAACATCGAGCATGTTCAGGGAGACCCTTTTGCCGCACCATCACAGCTTAGCATCAGCCTCCCTGTCACAACGGCAGGATATCCGGATTTTGGTATGGCAAATGCATCCGCTCTTACCGCTCTTTGCGATTTTCTTTTGCGAAGCTTTAATGCGGAAGTTACGCGTTATTCATTTCAGGCAAAAGGCTCCGGAAAAAGCGGGCTTATACAGGTGGCACAGCCCGGACAGGAAATATTCGAGCGAAGTGACTGTGAAATCGTTAAAGAAAAGCTTATCATACGCTTTTTCGTAGGTTTTCCTGCCAACGGACGAACAATAAATTCGCGCGAACTCGAAAAAATATTTTTCGAATTTCTTCCAAAATGCGTTGAAAAAAGCCTGCTCTATAGAAATCTTTGCGCCGATACCCTGAAAAAATGGATATATCTTGCAGAAGACCAGGCTGCCATCCGCACACAGCTTGCAGCTCTGTCACTATGTGCGTTCATTGCAGACGGTTCAATTCTCCCACGCGAAAGCGGCATATCACAAAAACCCATGAAATCTGCGGTTGCATTTACGTCACCGGCTTCGCTAAGAGTAAGCTTAGACCTTCCGCACGCCGGAAAAATAAGCGGAATGGGAGTATCAAAAGGGATAACACTGATTGTCGGCGGCGGTTATCATGGCAAATCCACACTTCTGAACGCACTTGAGCTTGGCATATATAATCATATTCCGGGCGATGGACGCGAATATGTCATAACGGACGACACAGCCATAAAGCTCCTCGCCGAGGACGGAAGGTTTATCAAGGATGTAGATATCTCTCTGTTTATAAATGACCTTCCAAACAAAAAGGATACGCATTCATTTTCAACCGAGGATGCAAGCGGCAGCACTTCACAGGCGGCAGGAGTTATCGAAGGAATGGAAGCCGGAAGCCGGCTATTCCTTATAGACGAGGATACTTCAGCGACCAATTTCATGGTGCGCGATGCATTCATGCAGAGAGTAATAAGCTCCGACAAAGAACCTATAACGCCTTTTACTGCGCGTGCAAGAGAACTCTATGAAAATGCTGGCATATCCACAATCCTTGTCGCAGGAAGTTCCGGTGCTTTTTTCCACATTGCCGATACTATAATACAGATGGACAACTACCATGCCGTTGATATAACTTCCCATGTAAAAGATTTGTTATGTGAATACCCTGTCCCTGCTGATAGTGCTAAGCCATTTGCTCTCCCGGCAAGCAAACGGATTATGACAAAAGACCCTCAGGGCACATCAAAACGCCGTGATTACCGCACAGGTGCCGTAAAAAATAATGACAATGACTCTTTGAAGGTTAAAGTTCTAACACGCGATAGCTTTATGATAGGAAAACAGACTGTAGATTTAAGATATGTTGAACAGCTAACAGATTCGGAACAGACAGCTTCTCTTGCAATTCTTTTAAAATATGCCGTTGAACATCTCATAGACGGAAAGAAGACTGTAGCAATGATAGTAGATGAACTGAACAGGATTTATAAGCGCGATGGCATGTCGGCATTCATGGACAAAAGACCGCTCTCAGGCGGATATACTATGCCGCGCACACAGGAGATTGCTGCCTGCCTTAACAGATACAGAAGAGCATAACATGCCTGAATATCAGAACACAAAAAGAGCGGATACCCGATATATACCGGTATCCGCTTCTTTGTATTGACTTAATATGCTGCGAATCAGACAGTCAGATTATCTCTGTACTCTAGCACCTGCGCCGCCCATAATAGCTTCAACTTCCTTCTTAGTAGCCATTGTTGTATCGCCAGGAGTTGTCATGGCAAGTGCACCGTGAGCTGCACCATAGTTAACAGCCGCCTCAGCATCGCCTGTTGTCATAAGGCCATATACAAGACCTGATGCGAATGAATCTCCGCCACCAACACGGTCCATAATCTCAAGACCCTTGTAATCCTTAGCCTTGTAGATCTCACCGTCAGCCCAGCAGATTGCGCTCCAGTCATTAACTGTAGCAGTCTTAACTGTACGAAGAGTTGTAGCAACAGCCTTGAAGTTAGGATATGTCTTAGCTGCCTCGTTAATCATCTTCTTGTATCCGTCAAGGTTAAGCTCCTTAAGGTCTGCATCATTTCCTTCGATCTCGAAACCAAGACATGCTGTGAAATCTTCCTCGTTACCGATCATTACATCAACATACTTAGCGATTTCCTTGTTAACTTCCTGAGCCTTAGCCTGTCCGCCGATTGCATCCCACATAGATGGTCTGTAGTTAAGGTCGTAAGAAACGATTGTTCCGTACTTCTTAGCTGTCTTGATAGCTGCAAGAACTGTCTGGCATGACTGCTCAGATAATGCTGCATAGATACCGCCTGTGTGTAACCATCTTACGCCAAGTGTTCCGAAGATGTACTCAAAATCGAAATCCTCAGGAGTAGCCTGTGCAATAGCTGTGTTAGCTCTGTCAGAGCATCCCTTAGCACCACGGATACCGAATCCTCTCTCTGTGAAGTTGATACCGTTACGGCATAATCTTCCGATACCATCTGTCTTCTTCATGTAAATAAGATCTGTAGCAACGCCGCCCTGCTCAATGAAATCTATCATTAAAGCACCAACTTCATTGTCAGCGAAAGCTGTGATAACACCTGATCTTAATCCAAAGCACTTATGAAGTCCACGAACTACATTGTACTCTCCGCCGCCTTCCCAAGCACGGAACTGTCTTGCTGTACGGATTCTTCCCTCACCCGGATCAAGACGTAACATAACCTCACCTAATGATACAGCATCATACTTGCATTCGCTTGCTGGTCTTAAATTTAAATTCATCTCTTTGCCTCCATTTTCTGACCTGAAAGGTCAAGAATAATTGTTTTTGTAAGTTATTATGCCGCCCTGCGGCATACGTTATCTGTATTATAGCATAAAAATGTAAGCACTTTCAAGAGCTTGTTAAGAAGTTAATATTTTCACAAAGTATTTTGATAATTTACCAGTTTAAAACTAAACTTTGATATGGAAAATACTTTCATACAATGTTATACTGTTTACAACTGATAAGATATGAGGTTCAAAAGCCTAATCTTGCAAGCATGAACGGCTTTTTGACCTTTTGACCCTGATATCATTATAAAAATAATAATATAAAGGTGGTGCTCTAAATGAATCCTGATTCTAATTTAACTGCATTGGCGCGCAACAACAGAACATGTATGATTGCACATACTGCCACAGCCGGCGTTATGCTTCTTCTCCTGTTTTTACAGGCTGCCACTCGCGGGATTAATCCTGCCGTGTTAACCATCTCATGCATTCTCGGAATAGCTCCCGTAGCTGCGGAGCTGCTTTACTGGAAGAAAAACCATGAGACAACCGCCATCCGCCATCTCGTCGGAAACGGCTTTGCGGTGTTTTTCACATTCTACATATACACCTCCACAACCTTCATGGCTTCCGTATTCGTAATACCTATGATAGTTGTGATATCGCTGTACAACAACAAAAAATTCTCCCTTCTCGTAAATACCGGCGTTGTGATTGAAACAATAATCCTGGCTGTCATTGGCATCCAATCAGGAAAATATGCATATCCCGATTCAGACACCGCAATAATACATGTTATCTTCGTCATACTTGTAGCAGTCTATTCCTATATCACCTCTGCCACCTTGAACACGAATGAGAAACAGAAGCTCGACGAGATAACCGCCTCAAAGAATGATACAGAGAAGCTTCTTTCGGATATTTCCAATCTCTCCACAAAAATGCAGGAGGGAATAGAATATATCCACAATGAGCTCTCACTTCTCAACAATGGTTCCTCTGTCACCGTGTCTGCCATGCAGGATGTATCTGCCGGAGCTATGGATACCGCGAATGCCGTTCAGAAACAACTCCTTCAGACAGAAGCTATCCAGAAACAGATCAGCACAGTAAGCAGTATCTCAGAAAACATACATTCCAGCATGGAACATACTATCTCCGTGATTGATGACGGACTAAACGATGTGAATACACTTGTGTCACAGGTAGATGATTCGGTGCATAACGGTGTTGATGTCAGTGAAAAGCTCAAAGAGCTTGACCACCACATAAAGGAAATGAACTCCATCATCGACCTCATCAGTGACATCACCTCACAGACGAGCCTCCTCGCCCTGAATGCAAGCATTGAAGCTGCCCGTGCCGGTGATGCTGGTCGCGGTTTTTCAGTTGTCGCATCCGAAATCTCCCACATGGCGGGACAGACCAATGAAGCAACTGAGCATATCACAGACATAATAAATAACTTTGCAGCAACCATAACCGAAGTGGTCAGAGTAATCACCCGCATGATTGACGGAATAAATACAGAGAAGCAATCCACAAGCAATACAGCCGGAATATTTGATCTCATCAAATCCAACAGTGTATCCGTCCGCGAACAGCTTGATGAGCTCACTGACAATGTAATGGAGCTCAAGGCTGCCAACAGCGCGATAGCCGATTCCATACAGACAATCTCAGCCGTCTCCGAAGAGGTATCTGCACACTCAAGCCAGACACTCAATCAGGAGAACGAAAACACTGAGATTCTTAAGCGTATTGATTCTAAAATGCAGGAGCTTATAAAGCTGACTGATAACAGATAAACAGCTCTAATTCCTGTTCTTCTTGATGATGCCGACAACCTTATGCATTGTATTTATCATTGCTGAAAGTTCGTCGGCATCAACCTGTTCCTCTATCTCGTCAAAGCATCGCTTCATATAATCGCGCTCCTCTTCCATAAGTCTATGTGCCGTCTTGGTAAGCTCAACGTAGGTCTTGCTCTTTTCTGCATTCGTCTTCCATTCAATGTAGCCTTTATCCTGAAGCTTCTGAACCGCTTTGGATATATCCTGAATTGAAATATTCATCATCTGCGCAAGCTCCCACAGATACGCACCGCTCTCATGCTGCGAGCTCTTACTGCAATGCTCAATATAATACAAGAAAAGGTAGTCAGCGCGCTTAACCGAACTGAATACCTTATCCACGTCAAATGTCTGTACAAAAAAATCTTCAATCGCTGCTCTGCTTAATTCATGCATTGGCAATACCTCCGTCTTTTTTATATTCCGCATGAATTAATTATATGAACAAATGAGCAAAAATACAAATAAAAATTTTATAACTTTACAAATCAGTTATTTTATTCCGTAAACTCTAATCTTATCAAGCATTATTTTATGTGCTGTAGTAATTCATTTTTCTCTTTTTTAGTACCTTCTTAACATGGAAATAAGCCGGAATCAAAAACGCATCCGCAAATATCCATGCTATCGGACTTCCAAGACATACACCTGTAAAGCCTATCGCCGGAACAAGAACCAATGCCGCCAGCGACCTTGCTATCATCTCGAACACACCTGCAAGTATGGCAAATGAAGCAAATCCCATACCCTGAATAAGGAATCTTACTATATTGACAAGTGCGAGCGGGAAGTAGAATGCCGTGTTCCATATAAGGAACTGCCTTACCTGATTTATAATCTCCTGTTCGCCTCCATCGACAAACAGCCTTGCCAAAAAACCACCGCCGAATACAGCTATAAGCACCGCAATAACCGCATACGCTGCTCCGAGTATCACGCAGGAGCCGAGTCCCTTATCAAGACGCTCAAGCTTTCCTGCACCGACATTCTGTCCTCCGTAGGTAGCCATCGTAGAACCCATAGCATCATATGGACAGGCAAGAAAATTACATACCTTTCCGGCAGCCGTCACAGCGGCAACCGCTGATGAGCCAAGTGTATTGGTTGCTGTCTGCAAAATTACACTTCCTATTGCAGTTATTGAATACTGAAGTCCCATCGGTACACCCATTGCACAAAGTGAACCCATCATATGAGCATTAAGTGCCCATTCATCCTTCTGAATATGGAGTATCTCAAACTTCTTGACCATATACCATGTGCAGCCTATGCCGGCTACTGCCTGTGCAATCGCTGTAGCCCATGCAGCACCTGCTACTCCCATCTTGAAAACGATGATAAAAACCAGATCGAGTCCTATATTGACTACAGATGATATGACAAGGAAGATGACCGGTGTCCTGCTGTCACCCAATGCACGTATCACTCCTGCAATAATATTGTATAGAAATGTAAATGGTATCGCAGCAAATATAATCACAATATAGTCATACGAGAAATCTATAATATCCTCCGGTGTCTTCATAAGCTCAAGGATAGGTCTGCAAAAAACTACCGTGACAGTAGTAAGAACCACCGAAAATGCAATTCCAAGCCACGCACTGTTAGCTACATACTTTCTCATTCCTTTATAGTCGCCCGCACCGAATTTGTGTGCCACAGGAATCGAAAATCCATTACATACCCCCATACAGAAGGAGTGATAAAAAAAAAAGCCTAAAAAAAGAAAATTTCCGGAGCCTGTAGCTCCGACTCCGGCAAGCTCATTTACTCCTAAGAAACGTCCGACTATAACTGTATCAACCAGATTATAAAACTGCTGAAATAAAAATCCAAAAAGAAGTGGCAGAGCAAAACCCACAATCAGCTTCATTGGATTTCCCTGTGTCATATCCTTCGTCATAATAATCCTCATTTCCGGGCGATTGGTAGTAAATTTAATTCTTAATGCAATCTACCTTCGCCCAGTACAAATTACATGGTATTATTTTTCATATTCCTAAAGATTATATAATTACTTTCAGCCATAGCTTTACATAAAAGCTTTTGCTTCATCTGACGTACTCTTTATATGATTGACAGCAGACTTTACCTGCTGCACAAATTCAAGATTCTTCTCACTCAGCTCATATACCTGCTCTGCATTGACTGTAACTTTCTCCGTAACAGCTGACAGCTGGGATATATTCTCAACAATCTTGTTATTTGACTCTGACAATCCATTTACATGCTTGTTGACATCATCAACATGTCCTATGAGATTTTCCATATTCTTATTTAGAAGCTTAAATGACTCTCCTGCTGTCTCAATCTTCTCGCTCTGTATGCCCACAGCAGCTATTGTTCCTCTTACCGATTCTACAACTTCATTGGCATCTGCATTAAGCTCATCGGCAATTTTTGTGATATCTTCAGTAGATTTCTTTGTCTGCTCTGCAAGCTGTCTAATCTGCTCAGCAACAACTGCAAATCCTCTTCCTGCATCACCGGCACGAGCACTTTCAATAGATGCATTGAGCGCAAGAAGATTAGTCTGGCTGGAGATATTGAGAATCATTCCTGCAATCTTGCCAACCTCCTGTGTTCTCTCCTGAAGCTTCTGCATTGCTTCACTGACTGTCTCATTTGTCATGGCAATATTCGCAGACTGCGCCTTAAGCTCATCCATAAGCACCATATTGGCCTGAACACTCTCGTTGGAATCTCTGGCAATATCAACCATCTGTCCTGACGCTTCACTCGTCTGTGTAATCGCATCGTTGATAAGCGAAGTCATTCTGTTCTGTTCCTGAATACTAGATGCAGTATTGTTCGTTGCAGCAGTGATTTCTTTCATGCTTCCGGCAACATTCTGTGTGCTCGTCAAAAGCCCATCCATAAGCTGCGTACTCTTCGCAGTATCTTCATTGACACTTCTTGATATATCCATAACCTTATCTAAGAATTCCTGAAGATTATCATGTTCCTCTTTTGTGGCACCCATAGCATCATCGTTAAAAGCAATGATTATCTTTCCTACATTCAAAATAGCTATACCTATGAATACGGTCAGTATAATCTCACAGAATCCGCTGACATTTGCCACAAACACGCCTTTTTTAATCTGAACCGCTGTGACAATAACATACAAAATCAGCATTCCAATCGCAGTCTTTGTCAAACCTTTCTTATCAAAATAAGGAATCTGCAGCAAAAATATTGCAATAATCGCAAAGGTGATAAAACGTGCATCTGTCTGAACGCCTACAAGGAGAAACTCTATTCCTACTTCATATGTAGCTAATATCTTAAGCTTCTTCGTTCCCCTGTTGCGGACATATATAATAGTGTTAGCTATAGTAAAACCAATCATCAATACTGTATTTCCATATACAGTCATGCTCGAAATATTATTCATGCTCATCTTAATCCACAAATAGACAATAAAAGAAACGCCAAGAATTGCAGTGGCAACAATATAGAACCTGTTCATTCTCCTATATCTTTCAGTCATGTCATTATATCTGTACTTCATATTCTCCATTTTATGCCCTCCAATATTATATTTTTGTGGTACTTTAGCTCCACTGCCAATTATAATGCAATTAAGAATTTTTTTCCACTATTTTTATATGACTATCCGTTTTTTACTCACATTTCGCTTATACATAATGTCGATGATACTCTCAATCCGCTTTCGTTTCTTGCTCACATAAAATGGATGCTTCGTAGCTCTATCTGGTACAGATTTTTTCTCTTTTATTTTATAAAATTTATGCTTTGTCCCTCCTTAAGCTGAGTCTTTTTATCACGATAAAATAACATATAACCTGAAAAACAATAGTTACAAACCATGAAGCCGGATACGATATGAACAATATATCTATCGAGCGGTGATATGGAAAAACGTCATATATCCACACTAGTCTCGTTCCCACAGTTCCGATTACCGAAAGAATCATAGGAACTGTCGAATATCCCATGCCGCGAAGTGCTCCAGGCAGTAAATCCATTATTCCACACAGAAAATATGTAATTGTAGTAAAGTGAAGCACTTCCATGCCTGCCTTCACAACATTGACATCATCCGTATATATCCATAAAATCTTATTTCCGAAAAAGTAAGCGCTGCATCCTAATGTAAGTGCCACAGCCATTGACAGACCTATGCACTCTAACAGAACCTTGGTCATTCTTTTATAATTTCCAACACCAAAATTCTGGCTTGTGAAGCTCATGCATGCCTGTGTAACGGAATTAATCGATGCGAACAAAAATCCGAATATGTTATTTGCAGCCGTATAGCCTGCCATCGCTATTGAACCGAAGGAATTGACTGATGACTGCAAAAGTACATTGGAAAAATTGATTACCATGCTCTGTATTCCGGCAGGTATTCCCACCTGACATATCTGCTTGATGTATGACCATCGCAGCTTAAGCTTGGAAAATCTGAACTGATAGCTGCTGTCCGTCCTGTAAAGACATATGATTACAAGCACACATGAAATTATCTGCGACACAACAGTCGCAATGGCAACTCCCGCAACACCAAGGTGAAATACAATTACAAGAAACATATTAAGCCCTGCATTTACAATGCCTGCTATTACAAGGAAAAATAACGGTCTTTTCGTATCTCCTACAGCTCTCAATATAGAAGCTCCGTAGTTATACATCATAAAAAAAGGCATCCCGACAAAATATATTCTCATATATAATGTCGACTGGTCTATTACATCATCCGGAGTATCCATAAGCTCAAGCGCTCCTCTGGCAAATATAAGCCCGACAAACACCATAACCACACCACTTATGAGCGCCATTGCCATCGCACTATGTACAGTCTCCGACATCTCTTTATCTCTTCCTGCTGCATAATACCGCGCTGCAAGTACATTTGCTCCAAGCGATATTCCTATAAATAGATTGATAAAAAGATTGATTAACGATGTTGTCGAACCGACTGCCGCAAGTGCCTGACTTCCGGTAAAATTTCCGACAACAATTATATCCACCGCATTGAACATAAGCTGCAATATTCCTGACAGCATAAGCGGCAGTGAGAATGATATCAATTTATCAAGCAATGTGCCATTGCACATATCTATCTCATATCTTTTACTGCTTTTCCCCATAAAAATCCTCATTTCCGAATGAATATAAATTGACAACCTAATCCTACACAGCATTAAATTGACAAACAACATTATTATATTTTACTAACCCAAAACCGTCCATGATATTTGTTATATTTTTGATATTATCATAATAAACATCTAAAACAATTTAACGGTATGATTATAGTTCAATCATTTATTTTGTCAATATTTTTTTATACAGAGCTTGTTTTTACAATATCTTCACATAAAAATACTTAGGCGTTTGCTAAACTATATATTTTTCAACCGGACATTGAATGAAAATACGAATTTCACAATTATCTTAAAAAACTATTTATAAATCCGCATATTTCACTATATAAAAGACCACATCATCAATAATATCCGCAATCCGATTTTGCTTCTTGCTCATAAAAAATGCTTCATATCCCTATCCGGTACTTGGCTTGTACAAAACACATGATAAGAGAACACATGATAAAAATCTTCATTGTAAAAAAGCGTCCCGGATACACATTGTCATCCAAGACGCTTTCATGTCTCTCATGTAAATATAATAAAATATTATATATCTATATACCTATTGCCAACAATTAAGGCACTATATATTAGTCAACCTTAAATTTTGCTATCTCTTCGCTTAACTTTCTCGCTGTCTCATCACATCTGCTGACCTCACCTGTAACCTGGTCTGCTTCCGCTTTGACATCAATAGTCCTCTGTGCAATATCTGTTGTTCCCTTAGCTCCTTCATTGGTTGCTGTTGCAATTCCATCCATTGATGAGAGCACACCGTCGATTGATGCTAAAAGTTCCTCCGATGTAGCACTGAAATCTCCGATAAGCATGTCTATATACTTCGCATCCTGATTATATGCATCTGCCACCTTATCGAACATATCATAAGCGGCAACAACATCCCCGCCGACGAATTCAAGAAGCTGTTGTGTATCCCCGGAAAGTCTCTCAACTGATGATGTGACTGCCTCTGTAACCTGCTGAATCTTTACTACAGCCTCCTTAGACTGCTCAGCAAGACCTCCTATCTCTGTTGCAACAACCGCAAAGCCTCTGCCTGCATCTCCTGCTCTGGCTGCCTCAATCGAAGCATTGAGTGCAAGAAGGTTAGTCTGGCTCGTTATCTCCATGATTGCAGATGAGAGTACTTCAATCTGCTTGACAACCTTAGCATCCTCAAGCGCCTTTGTAAGACTCTCTCTGATATTATTATGTATCTCAGATGCCTGTGTGCGCTGCTGTCTTATATCTGCCTGTGCCTTTGATGCACGCTCATGAATATCTGCTGCCTGCTGCGCTCCATCCTGCGAACGGGTTGCAATATTCTTTGAAGCCTCCTCAATCTCATTTGCCATGTTCTTAACTGTATCTGATGACGCTGCTGTCTCCTCCATGCTCGCTGCAAGTTCCTGAGTTGTAGCAGATACATCCTCAATATTCCCGGTAAGCGATATGACATTCGTCTTAACAGAATCCACAACTTCACCGATAATGTTACTCTGAGCCTTGACTTCCTTGATAAGAACACTTACCTGATTCTTCATATTCTCAAGATTATCGCCAAGAATACCAAAATCATCATGTCTGTTCTGAAGCTTCTTAGGAAGCTTCTTTGTAAAATCACCATTTGCTATATTTCCGATGTAGTCGAGCGTGTGCCTGAATGATCTGCTAAGTTCAACTGCCATATAAATGCACACTGCTAAGACAACTATCACAAGAATCCCCCCGAAGCCTATAATCTTTGTCATAGCAGACTTAGCATTAGCTTCCATGACAACTGTCTCCTTGGCAACTGTTGTGTCAATATAGTCAATATAATTACCTGTTCCGATTACCCACTCAAATGGCTCAAATGCCTTACTGTAAGCTCTCTTAGGTGACGGCTCCGTCTCCCCTGCCTTAGGGAACACATAGTCAGCATATCCACCATCCGGATTCTTGCCTGCACTTATGATATCCTGCATATATGAATTGCCTTCTGTATCCTTAGCATTCATACGGTTCGTGCCTTCTGTATCATTTCCGAGAAGTACAACATTCACACCTTCATAGGTATCTGCCCAAAAATAGCCTCCATCGCCATATCTTAACTCACGCAGCAAATCGGCGCCCATCTCCTTTGCCTTGTCGAGAGAATATTCGCCCCTTTCATATCCTGCATAGACTGCATTTAAAAGTGATATAGCATTTTCAACCTGATTTTTGATATTCTCATCATAGTCCGCTTCAATACTTGAACGAAGTACATTCTCAGCGCCTCTCTCCATATCTGAAATATGTGTCTCTGCCACAAGCACAATGGCAAGTGCACCTACAAGAGTAATGACTGCGAGAATTATCATCTTTACACGCACACTCAAATTCTTCATTACACTAACACTCTCCTTTTGTATTTTTCTTTGTTCAGTATATTAAAACTATATATCTGATTATATTACTTTTTCACTCAGATGTGTAGTGTAAATTTTATATTTTTTAATTTATTTTGAGTTTATTTGAGGATTGGCTGCAATTATATTTATAATACTGTTAAAAGTCTGTTTCAAAGCTAATTCAGATAATTTATTTTCATCTTTTCATCAAGCGGAAACCTTGAAAGTTCATTTCCATCAAGCTTTTCTTTGTGCATATCAACTGCATTTATGCTGTGATTATCGTAGGTTGTATAATAATATATTCCCTTAGATGCATTACAGCATGACGTATATATCGTTATCTCATACTTATCATCCGCCACCTTGCAGCAGCCCCTTTGCTGGTCAACGCTTCCTAGTATGTGGAAGAACTGGCTGACACTCTCCTCCTCGCCATCGCCTGAGATAGAATTGAGCTTAGTATATGCAGCTCTCGCAAATCTTGATGCCGATGATAAATCCCCCGGAAGTCCAAGTGCTCCCATTCCTCTGCTGTATGTCTTAAGCTCCACCTTGTCCGAAAAATTGTTGACAGGCTGCTTAGGTGACAAGCCCATATAATTGTTGAGCATGAACATCTGCATCTCAAACGGCGGATTGTTCGTAAGCACTCCAACAGGATTGTCATATACATTAAGTCCTGATGCCGTACACTCAACTGTGATTGCTTCATTTTCATCCGCTATAAGCCAATGAAGCTGAGCCGCCGGAAGATGCTCATTAAAAGTTGTCCCGACAAGGTTCATCTTAGCGAGACGTTCCTTAGCCTGCATTACACTGTCACACTGTGCAAGAATCCAAGGTATGAACTCAAACTGGGCTACATTCTCCCTGCCATCCTCGATCTCCTGATACTTCGCATTCCCGACAAAATTAAGACCTGCCATTCCAAGCCCCTTCTCATTTACCGCATCATAGTAAAGCGGATATCCATCCGCAACATGTGCCATGCCAACTATGGCATAATGACTCTCAAGCCTGCCCTCATGCCTGAAATCAAACACATAATTTCTCGGAGTTACCGTTACATCATCTCCATATGAAAATTCATAATCCAATGTTCTTCCAAAATAAAAATCCTTTGTCTTATAGGTTGCTGCTGTACACATAGCTATTCCTTCTTTCTTTGTGTTCTCTGGGGCTATAATAATAATTGCTGCATCTGTATATTAAAAATAATGCAACAGTATACTTATTATTACCATATAACATAATATAATTACGCTTGATTATGTTATTTGTAATTATATTACATGATATGGTCAGTGCATAGTATATTGCAGCATTATTAATATTCTTTATGATTATTTTATGATTTATCGTCTTATTCAGTCATATCTCCTATAATAGGCTGATTTTATACACACTTCAATGCAAAAAGCGGCACCAGCAATCTCCCTGCCGGTGCCACCTTCCTATTCACATGCATTATTTCCAAACAAAATCCTATACGAAAATCCCAACTATCAGCTTCACAATAAGTGCCATAACCCATGCAACAGCACATTGCCAAATCACTACTCCGACAGCCCACTTAATTCCAAGCTCTCTCTTAATGGCTGCTATAGCCGCCACGCAAGGTGTGTATAGAAGGCTGAATGCAAGAAGTGCTGCCGCCGCAACAGGCGACAGGACAGAACCGATACCTGCACCAAATAACACTTCGAGTGTTGCTACGACACTCTCCTTTGCCATAAAGCCGCTGATAAGCGATGTACAGATACGCCAGTCACCAAGTCCTAACGGTCTGAATATAGGCACCAAAAAGCCTGATATAATCGCAAGTATACTTTCACTCGAATCTTCAACCATGTTAAAGTGCAGGTCGAAGCTCTGTAAAAGCCATACAACTATAGTTGCTATAAGAATCACCGAGAATGCTTTTTGCAGGAAATCTTTTGCTTTCTCCCACAGAAGCTGTCCTACATTCTTCGGACTCGGAAGTCTGTAGTTAGGAAGTTCCATCACAAAAGGCACAGGCTCACCCTTAAAGAGCGTCCCTTTATAAAGAAATGCGGCAAATATCCCCACCAGTATACCTAAAAGATACAATCCTGTCATGATAAATCCGCCCTGTTTAGGGAAAAATACACTCACAAAGAAAGCATATATAGGAAGTTTCGCCGTACAGCTCATAAACGGTGTAAGAAGTATAGTCATCTTGCGGTCCCGCTCACTAGTGAGAGTTCTTGTAGCCATGACAGCCGGAACCGTGCAGCCAAAGCCGATAAGCATCGGCACTATGCTCCTTCCCGAAAGACCAATCTTGCGAAGCAGCTTATCCATCATAAAGGCAACTCTTGCTATGTATCCGCTGTCCTCCATGAGTGATAGAAAGAAGAAAAGTGTAACTATAACAGGCAGAAAGCTAAGTACGCTTCCCACGCCTGTAAATATACCATCAATCACAAGACTTCTCAGTGCACTGTTGACATTTGCAGCAGTCATAGCCGCATCGGTAAGACCCGCCAGCTTATCAATTCCAAGCTCAAGAAGGCTCTGGAGTGCAGCTCCTATAACATTGAAAGTAAGATAAAAAACCAATGCCATTATAGCTATAAAGCATGGGATTCCTGTATATTTTCCGGTAAGAATCCTGTCAATTTTCTCACTTCTTATCCGTTCCCTGCTCTCCTTAGGCTTGACCACAGTCTGCTCACACAGCTTCTCAATAAAATCAAAGCGCATATCTGCTATCGCTGCACTCCTGTCAAGTCCTCTTTCAGTCTCCATCTGCTTTACAATATGAGACAGAGTCTCTGTCTCATTCTCATCAAGCTTAAGCTTTTCTATTATAAGATGGTCACCCTCTATTGCCTTGGTTGCAGCAAAGCGTACAGGGATATCCGCATCCTCAGCATGATCCTCAATCAAATGTTCGACAGCATGTATGCATCTGTGAACCGCTCCTCCATGCTCCTGCTTATCGCAAAAATCCTGCCTTAACGGACGTTCCTGATATTTTGCAATGTGAATTGCATGCTTGACAAGCTCATCAACACCCTCATTCTTTGCAGCAGATATCGGTATAACAGGTACTCCAAGCATTCCCTCTATAGCATTGACATCAATGGAGCCGTGATTTCCTGTCACTTCATCCATCATATTGAGTGCTACTACCATAGGAATATCCATCTCAAGAAGCTGCATTGTCAGGTAAAGATTTCTCTCTATATTAGTCGCATCAACTATATTTATTATAGCCTTAGGATGCTCATTCAATACAAAATTACGCGATACTATCTCCTCGCTGCTGTAAGGAGACATGGAATATATTCCCGGCAAATCCGTAATATTCGTGTTAGGATAGCCTTTTATGGCTCCATCCTTCCTGTCTACTGTCACACCAGGAAAATTTCCTACATGCTGATTAGAACCTGTAAGCTGATTAAAAAGTGTTGTCTTTCCACAGTTCTGATTTCCTACAAGAGCATATGTAAGCTTCGTTCCTTCCGGGAGTGGATTTTCATCCTTCTTAGAATGGTATTTTCCATCCTCCCCAAGTCCCGGATGCTCTGACTTTTTTTCATTCTCTATTCTTTCATGATTTCTGGTTCGTCTTTCTATGCTCTCTATCTCTATCTGAGCCGCCTCTGCAAGGCGAAGTGTGAGCTCATATCCATGTATCTGAAGCTCCATCGGGTCGCCCATAGGTGCAAGCTTTACTACTGTTACTTCTGCACCCGGAATCATTCCCATGTCAAGAAAGTGCTGCCTGAGTGCACCACTTCCCCCAACGGTCTTAATAACACCGCTTTTCCCAATCTGTAATTCTTTCAATTCCATAACATTATTCTTCCGTTTTTATTTATTTTCCGGAGCAAAACATGTCTTATAAACTTAATTGTGTATAACGTATTATTCACTCATAAAAAGAATAGCCAGCTTTGCCCGCAAATTTTTAAGATATATGCTGCAATCAGGGCAGATTGCAGTAAAACATGGTATTCTACATCTTAAAATATTCTATGCTCTTGACAAGTTTATCTGCAATAGCTTTAAGCTCATCCGCACTATTGTACACCTGCTTAAATGTATCTGCAACAATTTCTGTCTGTTCGTATGTACTCTTCGTGCTGTCAAGGTTCTCACCTGCAATCTCGGAAAGATGGTCAACCGCCTGAAGCACTTCGTTTCTGGCATTTTCAAGCTTTCCTGAATTTTCCTTTATCTGAGCTATGCTCTTCATTGATATTGAAATCTCATCAATGACCTCTGCTACAACTGTCTGTGTCTCTTGCATGCTCTCGCTCTGGCTCGCAATAATATCCTGCATCTGCTGCATTGCAAGAACCGCCTTCTCAGAATCAAGTTTCAATGCATCCGCTGTCGCCTCAATCTCTTTGCTCGATTTGTTAGACTGCTCTGACAGATTTTTTATCTGCTCTGCGACAACCGCAAAGCCTCTGCCGCTCTCACCTGCTCTTGCTGCCTCTATTGATGCATTAAGGCTTAACAGGCTCGTATCCTCGGCAATCGAGTTGATAAATGTCGTTGCCGTCTGAATCTTCTTTACTGATTCATTCGTACGGTTTGTCTGCTCTTTGACATCATTGATTATCCTCTTCACATCTTCATTTATGCTTCTTAATTCTGTAAGTGTCTTTGAAGCCTTCTCACTTGAAAGATGCATTGACGCCGCATTGTCATTTAACAGCTCTGCTTCCTTTGATGCCTCCGTAATATTGTCACCCATAATTTTCATATGCTCAGAAGTGCTTCTAGATTTCTCTGCCTGAGCCTGTGAATTGTCAACGACCTGGCTTACTGCCATGCGTACATCATTCATTGTGCCGTTGGTATTATCGGCAGCCGTTCCAAGAAGCTGTGACGCGTCAAGCAATGCCTTTGCATTGCTTGTTATTTCTTTTATTGTAGACTGCATTGCATTTCGAAGTGTTATCGTAACTCTTGACAAATCACCAATCTCATCTTTTTTCTTAAGGAGCTTATCATCAACCCATACATTCAGATCCCCCTCTGCCATCCTTCCGACAAGCTCAACACTGTTCTTAATATTTTTGCTCATTCCGGTTGCAAGCTTAATTCCTACCGCTATACATATGAGCATGATTATTCCTACAGATGCACCTATTGAGCCTAATATCTGCTTCAACACAGCATCCTTCTCATGCTTATTCGTTCCTACAAAGACCATTCCGACTATCTGGCTATCCGAATCATTCTGGTAAACAGGCATAAAATATCCATAGTTAATTGTACCTTCTATTGATACAGCATGGCTGAAATATTCTTCACCGCCATTTAAGACCTTCTCAACAATCTTATCTCCTGCCTTAGAACCTAATATTCGGCTGCCATCAGCATCAACAGCCGATGTCATAATTCTCTCATCGCCATAAAAGAATGTAACATCCATGCCGGTGTTGCTCTTGATTCTGTCTACGAGACTCTCTGATTTGGATATATTGTAGCTTCCTTTCCAGATATCTCCGTTACTGCTTTTCATATAATCGCCGGTATTCTGGTCATAAGCTGCAAGAGTCGCTGCAGCTGTTCCTTTTAAAGCATCTTCAATCTCATCCATGACTGAATTTTTCACTAAAGTATTGATAAACAACATTGAGACTATGCCCAAGACAAGCACCGGGCAGATTGTTATAGCCAGAATCTTCTTCTTAATGTTCATAAGTATACTCCTACTCTACCACATTTACGGTCTTAAAATACCAGTTAACAGCTCCTGTTATCGTAGCGTCATCAAGTGTTTTTCCGGCTTCGCCTATCATATCTCCGGTATTAGTTTCAATAACGCCGTCAAACACACCGAGTTCACCTGACATTATCTGCTTTTTAGCCTCCTTAACCCTGTCTGCCGTTCCTTCCGCACAGAAATCGGCAAGCTCTGTTATTCCAACAAGGTTCTCATTCATGCCGCCATAGTAATTGCTTCCATCCCATGTTCCGTCTATAATGCTCTGAACTGCCGATGTATAATATGCGCTCCAGTTCCATATAACGCTGCAAAGGCATGCATCCGGTGCTTCCTTACTCATATCAGAGTTGTATCCGATGCCATATACTCCTCTATCCTGTGCAAGCGTCTGCGGATATGATGTATCACAGTGCTGTGCTATGACATCACATCCCATATCAAGAAGTGTCTCTGCCGCCTGCTTCTCAGCTTCCGGGTCATACCAGCTGTTCGTAACCTTGACATACACCTTTGCGTCAGGATTAACCGAATATATTCCAAGTGCAAAGGCATCTATACCACCTGTAACCTCGGAATTATCCGAGCCCATTGCCGCAACATAGCCTATCTTATTAGTCTTTGTATTCATCCCTGCAACAATTCCGCTCAGATACCTCGCCTGATAAATCCTTCCGAAATAATTATTAAAATTCTTACCGTTACTCATATATCCTGTGCCGTGTGAAAAATACACATCCGGATACTCTTCAGCCATCTGCGCTGTCGTCTCCATATATCCCCAGCATGTAGTGAAAATTATATTGCAGCCTTCATCAATACATTCCTGAATTGCCTTGCGTGTCGCATCAGCATCCGAATCCGGAATATTTATCTTTCTTACAATCTGATCATCCGACAAACCAAGATTCTGCTGCATTCCCTGTATACCGAGGTCATGTGTGTATGTGTAACCACTGCCCTCAGCAGGATCTGACAGATGAATTACTCCAACCTTAATCTTATCCTTCGAAATTCCACCGGAATCCTTCTGTGACTGCGATTCCTGATTCAGCTGAACCTGCTGTGTACCACTGTTCCCTGTAAGATTGCTAGCATAATCATCAATCTGTACAGCTGATGAACAACCGGTCAGCATCATACATGAAATAAGCAATGCTGCTAATTTTTTGAAAACCTTCTTCATTGGCGTATCTTCCTTTCATTATATTTAATCTCAATGCGCTGCATTATTGATACATAGATATTCTTCTGACGCCCACATCATATATATTTTTTTATGCACACGATTATAATACTTAAAATTTTTTTACGCAAGATAAACTTCTGACAATATATCAAAAATATTATCCGGAAATCAGACTATACTAAGTTTGCTTTTATAATATTGACATATTAATTTTATAAACATATAATAGAAATGCTGTGCAGGTCAAAAGGCATTTTGTCTCTCATTTGATATCATCGAACTGCTCCGCTTTAAAACAGCTCATTTTGACAACCAAATACAACAAAAGCAAAAGGAAAACACATCATGAACAAATTTAAACAATTTTTAAAACGCAAAGATATTGAAATTTCAGGAAAAAGATATGGAATTGATGCACTAGGTGCGATGGCACAAGGTCTTTTCGCTTCTCTCCTAATCGGAACTATCATAGCAACACTCGGAGAACAGCTTGGCATAGCACTGCTTGTAACAATAGGCGGCTACGCAAAAGCCGCAACAGGCCCTGCTATGGCTGTAGCGATAGGATATGCGCTTCACTGTCCACCGCTTGTTCTATTCTCACTCGTAGCCGTAGGTTCTGCCGCTAACACGCTCGGAGGTGCCGGTGGGCCGTTAGCTGTCCTTATAATAACAATCCTTACAGCCGAATGTGGTAAAGCAGTATCGAAGGAGACCAAGATTGATATAATCGTCACACCTTTTGTCACCATTGTTATAGGAAGCCTTCTTGCAATGCTTCTTGCTCCTGCTATAGGCAAGGCTGCAAGCAGTGTCGGTTCCGCAATTATGTGGGCAACTGAGTTACAGCCGTTCTTTATGGGTATTATAATATCCGTAATAGTCGGAATTGCACTCACACTTCCTATAAGCAGTGCCGCAATCTGTGCCGCACTAAGCCTTACCGGGCTTGCCGGCGGTGCAGCTTTAGCCGGCTGCTGTGCTAACATGATAGGCTTTGCAGTGCTAAGCTTCAGGGAAAATAAGTGGGGCGGACTTTTTGCACAGGGCATCGGAACAAGCATGCTTCAGATGGGAAACATCGTCCGCAATCCGCGCATATGGCTCCCTGCAATACTCACATCTGCCATAACAGGCCCTATCGCAACATGCATATTCAAGCTTCAGATGAACGGTGCCGCCGTAGCGTCCGGAATGGGAACCTGCGGACTTGTAGGTCAGATTGGAGTTTACACAGGATGGCTTAATGACATTGCAGCCGGAACAAAGACTGCTATCACAGGATTTGACTGGCTCGGTCTTATACTGATAAGCTTCATTCTTCCCGGAGTGCTCTCATGGGCATTCGGACTTCTGTTCAGAAAAATCGGCTGGATAAAGGAGAACGACTTAAAGCTTGACTTATAAATCTTTTTCTGTCACTAAGACATGTCTTTTTCATTTGAGAAAGAATTCCGCATTGCAGAATTCTCTGCCTGTGCGGGTCGCCTAAGCGACATAATTTTGCTTCGCCGCAGTGCGTTCCTGCCCAAAGTG
>OGOW01001011.1_pt1 | contig 28217 bp, 28 predicted proteins | sample 1552781 | NCBI WGS metagenome assembly OGOW01 (sample SAMEA2580145, study PRJEB22360) | human gut metagenome | biome: human gut; feature: human-associated habitat; material: faeces | place: Denmark | collected 2008/2010
CCCGCCGTAAATTATGCGGATTTCAGCAGTTATTGCTGTTGTTCCGTGAATAATTCATGATTAACCCTCATTTTGTATTCGAAAGGTGGATATATTTATTATGGAAATATTTCTATGGAAATGATATAATGGACATAATAAAGACGTATTTCTGTGAATGATTACCGGCTTGAATGGTAGAAAAGCGATTTCACCGTAGAGCTATCCGGGCGCTGTCGGGTATGTGGTCATTTAACAAAAGAAATACAGAGCACGAAAATAACAATAATATTACACGCAGAAATGGGGATATATGAGTACGAAAGCATCACAGAAGGGCACAAAGGCACAGACCTATGGGAAGACGACGATTCGGGAACGCCTGCAAAAGGCAATCGGCAGACTGGTACTGTTCTCGATTATACCATTGGTCATTCTTACCGTGCTTCTGAACCTGTCCAGTACTATGAGAAACCTGGAGAACGATATGCTGGTGATTGCTAAGATTTCTGCAGACCGTATCAGTGAGGAACTGAGTGTAACGACAACCATCGTGTCCGAACTTGGATGCAGCTATCAGCTGTCTTCTCCCACATTTACTCAGGAACAGAAGCAGCAGTTTATCAACCAGCGTGTGGAATCATACGGAATGGTCAGGGGAAAACTGATCGGTTCCAATGGTATCTGCGATTATGACGGAACGGATTACAGTGATCGTGATTATTTTAAGAGATCCATGCAGGGGGAGGTCGTGGTATCGGATCCCGTGATTTCGAGGACGGATGGAAGGCTCACTGTCATGATTTCCGCACCGGTATATGCAGACGGAGACAAGAACAATGAGATTGTAGGCGTGGTATTTGTTTCGCCGGATCCGGAGTTTTTAAATGATATTGCGGCAGCCATCAATATCAGCAGGAATTCCGAGTGTTATCTGCTGGGTGCCACCGGCATTACCATTGCCCACAGTGATTCCGCTGTTGCACAGGAGCAGAAGAACAATAGCGAACTGTCAAAGACAAACAGATCCTTACGGAGCATTGCAAAAGTAGAGCAGAAAATGATGACCGGTGCCACCGGCTATGATGTTTATATCAGAAACGGCAGCTGCACGATACAGGCGTATGCACCGATTGAAGGCACTGATGGCTGGAGCGTAGCGGTGGCTGCACCGTTGACAGACTTTTTAGGTTCTACCATTGTATGTGTAGTCATTGGAGTAGCCGTAGGCATTGTGGCTGTGATTATCAGTGTGCGCAGGGCAAAAAATATTGGCCGGAATATCGGTGAGCCGGTAGCAGAATGCACGGAGAGATTACGTCTGCTGGCAGAGGGAGATCTGCATACCCCCGCACCGTTGATACAGACACAGGATGAGACACAGGTTCTGGCGGAAGCTACGGCGGTACTGTCCGATAATTTACAGAAGGTCATTGGCGATGCAGATTACCTTTTGGGAGAGATGTCCGAGGGTAATTTTGCCATTGCAACGAATTCTCAGGAAGCTTATGTGGGAGATTTCCAGGGATTGCTGGATTCCATCCGCAAGCTGAATTGCAAGCTCAGCGAGACCTTAAATGAGATCAAGACCGCAGTGAGTCAGGTGTCTATGGGAGCAGGACAGATGGCAGATGCGGCACAGGGGCTTGCAGAAGGAGCTACCGATCAGGCAGGTTCCGTGGAAGAATTGCAGGCGACCATCACGAATGTGACGGAGATCGTCGAGAAGAATGCAAAAGCATTGGGCAGCTCCTATCAGAAAGCAAAGGATTACCAGCAGCAGGCAAAGGACAGCGGAGCGGAAATGAAGGGTCTGACCGATGCCATGCAGCGTATCAATGATACTTCCAGGCAGATCAGTGATATCATCGGTGAGATCGAAGATATCGCTTCTCAGACGAACCTGTTGTCACTGAATGCTGCGATCGAGGCAGCCAGAGCCGGAGAGGCCGGAAGAGGATTTGCTGTAGTGGCAGAGCAGATACGGAAGCTGGCTGATGACAGTGCGCAGTCGGCGGTACATACCAGAGAATTGATCGAGACATCTCTGCAGGAGATCGAACATGGCAACCGGATCACGGACAAGACGGCCGAGGCATTGCAGAAGGTCGTAGAAGGTATTGAGGATCTGGCAAATGAATCAAGAAAAGCCATGGAGGAATCCAAGGCACAGGCAGATGCCATGATGCAGATCGAACAGGGCATTGAGCAGATATCCACGGTGGTACAGAATAACTCCGCTACCGCAGAAGAGACTTCCGCAACCAGTGAGGAACTGTCTGCGCAGGCCACTAACATGAATGAACTGACTTCTGCATTCCGGTTAAGGGAGATGTAAGGAAACAATCGAATAGATATAAGAGATATTTTGAATGCAACAGAAGGCAATAAAAGTATTACCCTGTATTATAAATGCATTGATGGAATCTCAGGCATGCAGGAAATGACACGGAAATTTAATGATGACATGATTATTAAATATGCACCACAGATAAGAGAGGAAATAGAAGTGTATATAATGCTCAAGGATTCCATTGATGATGAGAAAGCTAATAGACAGCCGGTATCCTGTGGATAATATGCTGCAGAATGTGTACATATATCAGGAGGCTTCATTCATGGTGAGTGAAGTCTCTTTTATTTTGCACTGTATAATGGAAAACGGAAATGTTTGTTGAGGAGTAAGGCAGTGAGATTTTTGCATCTTACCAAGTTTTTTTGCAACTTGGTGTGCAGAGTATGGATATGCAAAAGTATATGGTATAATATACATAGTATATGTCTGCTGTTTTCACAATAGCAATTTTAAGAGGGAGGATACTACAGATGGAATGTAATGACAATCAGTTTTTTTATGAGAATGAGGTAGCGGTAACGAAAAATATTATAAGGATTCTGCGGTGGCTGATACTGGCGTTTCCGGCGATTATGATTTTTTCGGTGGCAGGATTGTTCCAGTCAAAAATGTCCGATTTGATTCCGATGACGGCGGTTGGTCTTGTTGTAACAATGGGACCTACAATTGCCTATAAAGCAGGGGTTCCTATTCGTGCACTTAAATATCTGGCACTGCTTGCTTTATGTGGTCTGCTTGCTGTTATGGCGAGCAACGCCTCTGTCGGAATTTATATGACTTATGCACTGCCGATGGTGTTCAGTATATTTTATTATGACAGTAAGCTGACATTACAGACGGCGGTATTCAGTTTTGTATTCCTTGTTATTTCGCTGTTTTTCAGATCCAAAGGGGTTGAACTTATGGAGGGTGAGACAAGCTTCAGATGGTTTGTTGCACACAGCATGGAATTTTTGATTGAGCAGTTTGTCATGGCATTTGTATGTGTGAAGGTTGCACAGGGGGCAAGAAAGGTACTTGAGAGCCTGAATGATACACAGAAGACAGCGGTGCTGATGGCGGAATGTAATCAGGCTTCAACACAGCTTAGAACGGAGACCGATGGTTTTAAGCAGAATATCAGCAATTTCCGTGATACTAACGAGCAGATTACGAAGGCTGCCGAGAAGTCGCTTACGGATTGTGACAGCAACGAACAGCTTGTGGTTGAGCTCACACAGGAGACCAGAACGGCTCTTGAAAATGCCAAGAACATAAGACAGCAGAGTTCACAGATGGTTGAAATTGCAAAGGAGACTTATGAAAAACTTGGGGAGTACATTACATATATGAATGATACTGCGGCAAGCATGGAGAAAATGCGCAGCACGGCTGCAGACACGGAGAGTTCTATTGTAAGTCTTAAGGCTGCCATGAATGAGGTAGCGGAATTTGCACACACCATAGGAGATATAACATCACAGACAAATCTACTCGCATTAAATGCAAGCATTGAGGCTGCAAGAGCGGGGGAGCATGGCAGAGGTTTTGCCGTAGTTGCAGATGAGGTAAGGGTTCTTGCGGAAAACTCAAAGAAGGCGAGTGAGTCCATAAATGACATAATTTCCAATATAGATGAGCTTCTTGAGAGGGTCCAGGATGCGAATAAGAACAATGTGTTGTCCGTGGAGGATAGTTTAGGACAGATTAACGGAGCTAAGGACGAGGCGGACAAGATTGGCAGAATGCAGACTGACTCCAAAGAGATGGCGATGCAGGTATTAGATGCAAGCAAGGAAACGGAGCAGTTTGCTCACAAGCTTGGGGACACCTCGGAAAGACTTAAGGAGCTTGTTGCAAGTCTCAGAGAACAGACCGGACAGGTCGTTGAGCAGGGCAAGAGCCAGCGGACGGTTACGGAGGAGATTGAGAACGCTTTCCTCGGAGTTGAGCAGATTGCGGGACGGCTTGTGGAGATTGCGGGGACAGACAGCTTATGAGCAGATAAAGGCTTATGTACTGGAACAGACAGTACCGAAAGCTTCATCACTGTATATTGCACAGATTAAGAAGAAGTGTGGATTGGATGTCGGTGAGAACTTCAATCTGGCGAAAATGCAGGCGTTTAGGCATTTTGGAATTTTATAGATTGTGGATAAGCAGCGCCATGTGTTAAAAATATAGTAAAGTATGGGAAAAAGGACATTCCGGAACTGTAGATTTTACAGGTCAGGGGATGCCTTTTTTGCATGAACAGGGCATATGGATACACATCTCATACAGGAGATACATTTGCTTTTGTCAGAAAGCTTAGGTTGATCTTCATAGATAGCTCCGGCTGGACATTTTTGTGCGCATAGACCGTAAGCACGGTTTCCGTATATTGTGGCAATAGCACACAATGCGCCGTTCCCTTTGAGCATAGAAGCCCTTTTTAAAGCAAGATTTGGCGCTACACCGCCAAAAGACGGCATTGCAATCAGAACAAGAGAATCTTTTTCAAAAGAAATTTTAGCGTAATCTGTATCAGGGAGAGTCAGATCGATTGTTTCGATTTGTTTCCAGTTTTTAGTGATCGCTTTTGCAACCTTTTCTGTTCCACCGGTTGGTAGAAATATTAGAAATGTACTTAATTAAACATATGACATGCTAAAAGAAAAACTTATATCAAGCATGAAAAACATCACAATGGAAAAAATTGTGTCAGATTATCATTCACTGCCTGACAGAGATAGGTAATTATCTAAACAATTCGATAAATTCAGGCTTGTGTGTATGGTAAATCCAAGCTGGTGTTTGCAAAAAAATAAAGCACAGATATGATAGAATATGTAACATAAATATCATATTTGCGCTTTTTTGAAATTTATAATTGATTTGCAATGCATGTGGTATCGCGATTAATTAATACCGGAGTAATAACCTTATGAACCGGTGTGGTCAGAATAACAGGTTTTCTTTTCTTTCGTTCATTCATCTGTTCGACTAGTATCTCCATAGCGGTTTCGGCTATTTTATCAATTTGCTGTCCGATAGTACTGGTAGGAATGACAGCTTCATTGGAAATTGGAGAATTGTCAAATCCAATTATTTGATAATCTTCTGGAAGTGAACCATATGATCGAATTAGTGAATTTAAAAACATGTTGGCATATGTGTCATTGGCAAGAAAGATTCCCTTTCGTTTTCCCTTATAAGCATTATCAAGATATCCGGCAATTTCCTGAATAGACTTTTGATTAGCTTTATAAGAGTTTCCTAAATCTTTAAGAAGTAATTCATAGGAAAGATTACAATCTCTACAAGTATCAACAAAACCCTGAATACGTCCATATGCGGGGATATATTTAGGGACAACTACATTTATATGAATATATATATCGCAATTACATTTCTTTAGGAGACTTGTCGCCTGAACACCACCCATATAGTTATCAGTATTGACGCTGTTTGTATATTCATCTTCCCGTTCAATAGTGACAATAGGAATGTTATAGGAGGCCAATTCTTTAGAAGGAATGGTATGACTTAACACAATCATTCCCTCAATGTTATAAGCTAATAATTCCTTAATGTACTGCCGTTCTATAGCTTCATTTGAGTTTCCGGAAAAAACAAGAAATTTGTATCCAAATTTTTCATAAGACAAAAGAATTTGGTTAAGCATCTCAGAATAGTAATGCAGATACAGATTTGGAACAATAATACCAACAAATTCCGTTTTCCCGCTTGCAAGTATCTTTGCAACTTTATTTTCTTTATAATCTAGATCAATTAATGCCTTTGCAATGATTTCCTGATTTTTTAAAGTAAGTGAATCCGGATTATTAAAATAGCGTGAAATAGTAGTCTTTGAAAAATTAGTATATCGTGCGATGTCATCAAAAGTTACTTTTTTTTTGCTCATGATAGTCAGCTCCTTTATTATTTTATCATTATATCAAATTCGGAATTATTATTCAATCAAAAAATAACCGGTTACTTTACCGGTTATGCACATTTGCTAAATATTTACCGCAATGTTTGTCTAAAATCATGAAAAAATAGTTGTATCTTGACTTCTATAGTAATAAAAGATATGATTAAGGAAAGAAATAAAGTAACCGGTTACTTTACCGGTTACAACACATAATAAGAAATGGAAGGAGTATGAAAAGTGGAAGCGAAAAAACACTTAACAAATGAAAAACGAACAATGATGCAGAAACTGTTGTATGTCAGAAAAAACTGGCAATTGTATGTGTTCTTCCTGATGCCGGCACTTGTATTTACGATTGTTTTTAAGTATTTGCCAATGGGTGGAATTCTTATGGCGTTTGAAGATTATAATGTACGTCTGGGAATTTTAGGAAGTGAATGGGTAGGACTGGGGTATTTCAAACGATTTTTATCTTCACCGGATTTTATGAGCTATTTATTGAATACGTTAAAGTTAAGTTTATATGGTTTATTATGGGGATTTCCAATGCCAATTATATTGGCACTGCTATTGAATCAAATTCGTAGTGTTGGCATTAAGAAAAAAATTCAGCTTTTGATTTATGCCCCTAATTTTATATCTGTTATCGTTTTATGTGGTATGGTGAGAATGTTTTTATCTCCGGTAGGACCGCTCAATCAAATTTTGGGAACATCAACAAACTGGATGACAATGCCGGAGGCGTTTAGAACAATTTATATTGCCAGTGGAATATGGCAATGTGCCGGGTGGGCTTCCATCATGTATACTGCAGCCTTATCAAATGTAAGTAAAGAGTTAGAGGAAGCGGCCATGCTTGATGGTGCAAATGTTTTACAGCAGGTAAGGTATGTACAGCTTCCTGCTATTAAAAATATTATTGTGATTCAATTCATTCTTTCTGCGGGAAATATTATGAGCGTTGGATTTGAAAAGGCATATGCACTTCAAACGGAAATGAATCTGCCAACATCAGAAATCATTTCAACATATGTATATAAGATCGGTTTACTGAATGGTGATTATGGTTATTCCGCAGCAGTGGGTATATTTAATTCCATCATCAATGTGATTTTATTGCTTGTTGTAAATGGAATTTTATCAAAATTAAACGATGGAGAAGGATTATAGAGAGGAAAGCATACAATGAGAGCACAAAAAAACAAATCAAAGGCAATAAAAAGAAGTACAATTGACATAATTATTCTTTTTCTGGGATATAGTGTTTTAGCATTATTTATAATAGCAATTGTTATTCCACTTGCTTATGTTGTAATAGCTTCTTTTATGGATCCAAATGTGCTGAATAATCAGGGGATCAGCTTTAGAATGAGTGACTGGTCATTGGAAGCATATAGAAGAGTGCTTGAGGATAAAATGATATGGCGGGGATTTGCAAATTCTTTCTTTTACTCCATTACAGCAACAGCAATCTCTGTTTTCATTACACTTCTTGCAGCTTATCCAATGTCTAAAAAAGATTTGGTAGGTAGAAAGTTTTTTAATGCATTATTTGTGATTACCATGTTTTTTGGAGGAGGATTAATTCCTACATTTATTTTGATGAATCAGCTTCGTCTGGTTAATACAGTATGGGCAATTTTGTTACCAGGTGCATTTAATGTATGGAATATGATATTGGCAAGAACCTATTATCAGTCTGTTTCCAGTGAATTATGGGAAGCCGCACAGATAGATGGAGCAAACGAGATACAGTACTTCTTCCGGATTTTACTTCCACTTTGCAAACCAATCATTGCAGTCCTGACATTATGGGGATTTGTTGGAATGTGGAACAGTTACTTTGATGCAATGATTTATTTAAATGATGCTGATTTGCAGCCTTTACAGTTGGTACTTCGTTCTATTTTGGTAAAAAATACACCACAATCAGGAATGATTGCCGATATTCAAAGTACCGCAGAAATGGCAAAAATGGCAGAATTACTAAAATATTCAACAATTGTAGTATCCAGTATTCCACTTCTTGTGATGTATCCATTTTTCCAAAAATACTTTGACAAGGGTGTTATGGTAGGTTCAATTAAAGGCTAAAAATAGTAGTAAGGAGACAACGCAGATGAAAAAAGGAATAAAGAAAACAATTTGTATATTACTGGCTGCTATTAGTTGTATATCATTAGCTGGTTGTGGAGAAGCGGCAGTAGGGCAGGCCGACATCAATCCACAAACACCGATAGAGGAAGTTACTTTCCCATTATCTGAAACAAAAGAATTGTCATTTATTACGAATGCACCTGCCAGAACAGAGCAGGATCCCAATAAAAGAACAATATTTATGAGATTAGAAGAACAGACGAATGTACATATCAATTGGACATGTTTTGTATCTGATCAGTTTGGAGATAAGAAAAACCTGGCTTTGGCACAGTTTGGAGCATTACCTGACGGATTGTTTGTAGCAGGAATGAGTGACTATGATTTGCTTCGTTATGCAAAACAGGGAATTATTATCCCTTTAGAGAATTTGATTGATAAATATATGCCGAATTTACAATCTGTTTTTGAAAAGTATCCGGAATACAGGGTAATGTGTACCGCACCGGATGGGCATATATATTCCTTCCCATGGATTGAGCAGCTTGGAGCCGGAAAAGAGGCCATACAGGCAATTGGTAATATTCCATATATAAACAAGAAGTGGCTGGATTATCTAGGATTGGAAATGCCAAAAACAACAGATGAATTAGAGGAAGTTTTGATTGCTTTTCGTGATCATGCAAAAGAACTGCAACAAGAATTTGATATTACAGGCGGCGTGATACCAATGTCCTTTATTATTAACAATGGAGATCAGGATCCGGCTATTTTAATTAATGGATTTGGCGAAGGATATGGAGACACAGGTGACCATTTTGCAGTAACAGATGAAGGAAAGGTAATTTATACCTCTGTACAGGAAGGATATAAGGAAGGAATTATCTGGCTGCATCATTTGGTAGAGGAAGATTTGGTGGATCCGGAGGCTTTTACGCAAGATTGGTCTACTTATGTAGCAAAAGGTAAGAATCACAGATATGGATTATGCTTTTCCTGGGATATAGCTAATATTGATAATTATGAAGATTATGTAATGCTGCCGGCACTTGCAGGACCTGAAGGTCTTGTAAACATAACAAGACAGAATAGTAGTGAAACAAGTGGATTTGACAGGGGACGTTGTGTTCTTACTTCAAATTGCAGAGATACAGCACTTGCAGCTGCGTGGATTGATCAAATGTACGACCCTATTCAGTCCGCACAGAATAACTGGGGGACTTACGGTGAGGAAAATAGTGATAATATTTTTGAAATGAGTACAAATGCTAATGGGGAGCCGATGTTAAGACATATGGAGCTTAGTGGCAAATCTCCGGTAGAAATTCGTGAGAACCAGTCGGTCAATGGACCGCTTGCTATTTTGAATGAGTACTACAACGTGTATGTAACAGAACCTGATGACGCAAAATGGCGCCTTGATAATATGCATGAAACTTATCTTTCTGATATGAACAGCAAATATGTATTCCCTAATGTTTTTATGAGCATGGAGGATACGAACAGAGTTTCACAGCTAGATACTGATATCAAAAAATATGCAGAGCAAATGAAGGCAAGTTGGATTTTAAATGGTGGAGTTGAAGAAGAATGGGATAGCTATCTGCAAAAAATGGAGGACTATGGACTTTCAGAGTATCTGGAAATCAAACAGAAATATTTTGATGCATATATAGAGTCATTATCAGGTAAAAATTAGTATAGAGGTGATAAACATGAGTGAAATGGTAGAAAAAGCTAGAAACTATGAAATCGAAGAAAGTATGAAAATAACACAGAATAACAGACCGGTATATCATTTTTCAAATCCGGTTGGCTGGATGAATGATCCTAATGGGTTTTCTGACTATAAAGGAGAACATCACTTATTCTTCCAGTATTATCCTTATGCAACACATTGGGATTCTATGCATTGGGGACATGCAAAAAGTACGGATTTTATCAAGTGGGAATACCTTCCAACAGCATTGGCTCCAGATCAGGACTATGACAATTTTGGTGTATTTTCCGGTAGTGCCATTGAAGATGGAGAAAAGCAGATACTGATTTATACAGGTGTAGAAGAAAAAGTAGTTGAAAATGGAATAAAACGTATCCGCCAGAATCAATGCGTTGCAATAGGAAATGGTGTTGAATATGAAAAAATTGAAAATAACCCGGTTGTAACTGCGGATATGTTACCAGAAGGAAGTAGTTTGGAAGATTTTAGGGATCCGAAAGTATGGAGAGAAAATGGAAAATACTATATGGTTGTTGGTAGTCGCCATTGTGATGGAAGCGGTCAAATTGTGTTGTTTTGTGCAGAAAAGCCGGAAAAATGGGAATTTGCAGGAATTCTAGATCGTAGTGAAAATAAGATAGGAAGGATGTGGGAATGTCCTGATTTTTATCCTTTAGGTGAAAAACAGATTCTTATGATTTCACCACAGGAAATGGAAGCAGTAGGATTGGAATTTCACAATGGTAACAATACAGCATTTTTGATCGGAAATTATGACAAGGAAAAGCTGAAGTTTACAAGAGAAAAAGTACAGTGTGTAGATTATGGACTTGATTTTTATGCACCACAGACTATGGAGACAGAGGATGGAAGAAGGATTTTGATTGCGTGGATGCAGTCATGGGATAATCCAATGTATCCTGATACTCAGCGATATTCTGGTATGATGACTATTCCGAGAGAGTTATCAATTAGGGAGGGAAGAATTTGTCAGCTGCCTGTGCGTGAGATTGAAAATTATCGCAGCAATGTTATACGGTACGATAATGTCTGTATTCACGAAGAGACGGAATTGAAAGGAATTAGTGGAAGAAGCATTGATCTGCAAATAGCTCTTAAAGGGAATGAATATGGAAAATTTATAATAAAACTGGCTGTGGATGAAAAGCATTATTCAGAAGTAATCTATGATATGGATGAAAAAACACTTACATTTGACCGTATCCATTCTGGTTTTAAGAAAGATACAATAAGCACACGCAGTATGTATGTCTCAGATAAAAAAGATGTGATAAATCTTAGAATTTTAGTAGACAGATTTTCCGTGGAGATATTCGTAAATGATGGGGAACAGGTAATGACCTCGCTGATTTATACACCGGTAGATGCTTCTGGAATTCGTTTTGCAAGTAACGGAAAGACATATTTGGATGTAACCAAATATGATATTGAGGTAAAGTAATGGAAAAATATGATGTTGTAGCAATGGGCGAATTACTCATTGACTTTACACAAAATGGATATAGTGAACAAGGGAATCCGATTTTTGAAGCTAATCCGGGAGGAGCACCCTGCAATGTGCTAGCCATGCTGCAAAGGCTGGGAAGAAAAACAGCCTTTATTGGTAAAGTTGGTCAGGATGGTTTTGGATTACAGTTGGAAAAAGCCTTAAAGGAAACCGGAATTTCAACAGAAGGTTTGTGTTTTGATAAAGAAGTACATACAACTTTGGCAGTTGTACAAAAGAAAGAAGATGGAGATAGGGATTTTTCCTTCTACAGGAAGCCGGGAGCGGATATGATGCTTCGCACGGAAGAAGTGAAAGAAGACCTGATACGAAGGGCAAAGATTTTTCATTACGGCTCACTTTCTCTTACTGATGAACCGGTGAGAACGGCAACTGTGAACGCCATTGCGGCAGCTGAGAAAGCGGGTGTCTGGCTTTCTTTTGACCCGAACCTAAGAAAGCCTTTGTGGGAGTGCGAGGAACTGGCAAAGGAACAGATCCGATATGGACTGGGTCATTGTCATATACTGAAAATATCCGATGATGAGCTGGTATGGCTTACCGGCGAACAGGATTATGAGAAGGCCATACAGCAGCTTCGGGTAGAATTTAGTATTCCTCTGATTCTTTTATCGTTGGGAAAAGATGGCAGCCGTGCTTATTGCGGGGAGGAGAGGGCAGAGATACCGGCATTCCTAAATGAAAAAACGATTGAAACGACCGGCGCAGGAGACACATTTATGGGCTGTATGCTGAATCAGATTTTAAAAAAGGGATATCAAAATCTGAGCAGACAGGACATGGAAGAAATGCTTACCTTAGCCAATGCTGCCGCCTCTATCATCACCACCAGAAGAGGTGCACTTAGGGTCATGCCAAAGGAAGAGGAGATTTTAGAGCTAATCAGATTCTAAGAAAATGGAGACTGCTATGACGAGCAGGAAAAGTGCTTTCAGGAAAAATCTATGATCCGGGATTGAAATTAAGAGACTCGAACTGTTAAGGAAACAATTGGAGTTGGAGTAAAAGAAAAAGCAGCTTGATTGAAGGATAAGCGTTCAAATATTCTTCAAGGAATGTTTGGAGAAAATCAATAACTCAGGTACAAGAATATTTTGTCCATCAGGGATATCAGGCATGTTTTGACACCTGAATCATGATAGGAAATTTCGTTGAAATTTCCTATCATATAAAAATTATCAGTGAATGTCTGTAAGAAAATTATGGTCTCTGGCCAAGTCCGCCTTCAAGAGTGAGAGTCTCACCGGTCATAAACTTGAAATCAGGGGAAGCTAACTGAACGCATACACGTCCGATTTCTGTCTCAACATTACCATAATGTCCCATTGGAGGCATTTTTACATTAGCTTTGAAGGCATCTGGATATGCTTTTTCAAAATTTTCAAGCTGTGCAGTCCATGCAAGTGGGCAGACGATGTTGACATTGATTCCGTCAGGACCCCATTCGGTTGCAGCTACTCTTGTAAGCCCACGTATGCCTTCCTTTGCAGCTGCATATGCACACTGACCGAAATTGCCGAAAAGACCGGCACCGGATGCAAAGTTGATTACGGAGCCTTTAGTCTCCTTAAGATATGGATAGCATGCCTTCATATAATAGAAAGCGGCATACAGACCGGAATATACTGCAAGGTCGAACTGCTCTGTAGTATGGTCAGCGAGAGTGACACCGGATGCGGATGCCTGCGCATTGTTGATGAGTACATCAATACGTCCGAATGTGTCAATGGCCTGCTTTACAACATTGGCAACAGTTGCTTCATTGTCAGCTCCGGCACTCACATCTGCCTGTACAGCGAGAACCTTAATACCGAATTTTTCCTCAAGCTCTGCTTTTGCGTCTTCAAGCTTCTTAATATTTCTTCCGGTGATAACAAGATTAGCTCCTTCTTTTGCATATGCTGTAGCAATGCCGTATCCGATTGAGCCACAGCTTCCGTCCTGAAGAACGGCTCTTCCTCCGCCTGTTATGATGGCTGTCTTACCTGTTAAAAATCCCATTTTATTGCCCCTTTCTGAAAGTTATATTTGATAAAATAAGAATTTGACGAACAAATATTTGCGTCAAGTGAGTAAAGTATAACATAGTTGTATGATAATTGTATATAATAGTCAAAAATTTAACGAAAATTCTTTCTGTTATAAAAAGTTATGGAGCAAAATGAGTATCAAAATCATATTGGCAGCTTTGAACAAAAGGCATATAATAGACATATTAAAATGATATGAGAGTAAAAAGGTTTTTTCCTTCATATCATTAAAATATTTTTATACCATATTTTTTTTAAGAGTTGATATGACAGCTTATAAAAAGAATATATGCAGGATGGAGGCAGATATGAAATTTCATAAAATCAGGACAACCGTGTCATTGATGTTAACGGTTATTGTTCTTAGCATAACAGGCTGTGCAGGTTCTGACAATGATGCGGCTTTAAATAACCGGCTTTTGCAGAGCCTGTCGGAGTCGGAAGCTTCAACATGGCAGCTTACAACGCAGGAGACAACAACAGCACAGCTTACACAGGAAACAACAGAGCAGCTTACGCAGGGAGCCGCAGCACAACAGAGTGCAGCAGAAGAAGCTGATGAGACACAGGAGGCAGTACAGCTTTCGGAGGATGACCTGCTTGTTGATGCAAGCAGGCTTGAAATTCCTGAATACAGCGGTACGGATTTTTACATAGTCAATGGTAATGTTCCTTTTTTCAGCGAGAACTTACAAAATTATTCCGGGAATAATTTTATCTATCTTTCAGAGCTTGATGAACTGGGAAGATGTGGCACCTGTATAGGTATGTTTACAAATTCAACTCTTCCAACAGAGGAAAGAGGAGAGATTGGACATATCAAGCCAAGCGGGTGGCATACAGCTAAGTATGATAAGTCGGTTATTCCGGATTTGTATCTCTATAACAGATGTCATCTCCTTATGTATGCTGTTTCGGGAATCAATGATGATACGAGAAATCTGATTACAGGAACAAGACAGATGAATCTGGACATGTTAGAGCTTGAAAATCAGGTTTTGGATACTTTAAAGTATGATGAAAATGCGAGAATGCTATACAGAGTAACACCTGTTTTTGACGGAGACGACCTTGTGGCGAAGGGTGTGCTCATGGAAGCATTAAATATCGCAGATGACAATGGTCTGAGCTTTTGCATGTTCATCTACAATGTGCAGGATGGAATTGTAATAGATTATGCCACAGGCGATAATGAACTTGCGGATGAAGCTGTGAATACTGCGGTTGAGAACACTGTGACAGAGAGCGGAAGTGATACCGGTAATGAGATAGATATTCAGAATGGAATAGATGCTTCAAGTGAGATAGAGACGACACAGGAGATTACGACACAGGCTGAGACGACCAAACAGGCTGTTGATACAACTGCACAGCCGGGAACGGATTATGTCGCTAATATCAATACAAAGAAATTCCACTATACTTGGTGTGCATCCGTCAACCGGATGAAATCAGAAAACAGGCTTGATTACACAGGGACAAGGGAAGAACTTATCAATATGGGATATGAGCCTTGCAAGAAATGTAACCCTTAACACCTAACTTTTTTTCACTTTTAACCGTGGTTTTTTCATGTACTAATGCATAGCAAGGTGTTACGATATGGCTGTAAAATTGCTGATGCATAAATTAAGATGCATAGGGCAGCATACCGGTTACACATCAAACATATATTATGGGAGGCAATATGGGACAGTACGCAAAACCGTTATCACTTAGGGGGGTTCAGATTGACGACAGGTTCTGGAAGGAGAAGCTGGAGCTTGTAAGAAATGAAGTTATTCCATACCAGTGGGATGCATTAAATGACCGTGTCAAAGGGGCAGCACCGAGCTTCTGCATGAGAAATTTTAAGGTTGCTGGAAAGATTACAAGAGAAAGACGCAAACAGGGTGAAAAATATCAGGAGAAGATATGGCCGCTTGATACTTTTGAGACACTTCCAAGTGATATGGAGCATATGGAGGACAGATTTTACGGTTTTCTTTTTCAGGACAGTGATTTTTCAAAATGGATTGAGGCGGTTGCCTACTCGCTCACACAGCATCCGGATGAAGAGCTTGAGCGCATAGCTGACGATGCAATAGATATTGTATGTGAGGCACAGCAGGATAATGGATATCTTGATACATACTACATAATCAATGACATGTCTAAGATTTTTACAAATCTTCGAGACAATCATGAGCTTTACTGCTTCGGACACCTCACAGAGGGGGCAGTCGCATATTATCAGGCGACAGGAAAAGATAAGCTTTTAAATGCCGCAAGGCGTTTTGCGGACTACATCTATGACTGCTTTGGAAAAGAGGACGGTAAGAGGAAGGGATATCCGGGACATGAGATTGCGGAGATGGCACTTATGCGTCTTTATGATGTTACGGGTGATGAAAAGTACAGGGAGCTTTCAGAATTTTTCATAAATCAGAGAGGCACAAGACCGTATTATTTTGACGGTGAGCATCCTGAGACTGTAAAGAAGGGACATGAGGATGAACTTCGCTATTCATATCATCAGGCACATCTTCCGGTGCGTGAACAGGATGAGGCCGTAGGACATTCAGTTCGTGCCGTGTACCTGTATTCGGGTATGGCAGATGTTGCTATGGCTGACAGCGATGAGACACTGTACAATGCCTGCCTTAAGCTGTGGGATAACATAACACAGAAGAAGATGTATGTGACAGGCGGAATCGGCGCTACACATATGGGCGAGGCGTTTTCTTTTAACTATGATTTGCCGAATGATACAGCTTATTCGGAGACTTGTGCTGCGATAGGACTTGTATTTTTTGCGAGAAGAATGCTTCAGATAAAGGCAGACCGCCGCTTTGCGGATGTGATGGAGAGAGCTCTTTATAATACTGTGCTTGCGGGAATGGCAGCGGATGGCAAGAGCTTCTTCTATGTAAACCCTCTTGAGGTTTATCCGAAAGCCTGCCATGAGGATGCAAGAAAATTCCATGTAAAGCCGGTACGTCAGAAATGGTTTGGCTGTGCATGCTGTCCGCCGAATATTGCGAGACTTTTAAGCTCGCTTTCGATATATGCTTATACGGAGAATGACGATACATTATTTGCACATCTTTTTGTCGGCGGAAATGTGATGAAATATATAGGACAGACCGGAGAATGCGCTGACGGTGAAGGAAGCAGCAAGGAAAATGTAGGATGCTTAAGCTTCCATGTGACGACGGATATGCCATGGCAGGGAACAACCGTATATAGCTGTACGAACGAAAATCCGGTGAGAGGTACGCTTGCAGTCAGGATTCCTGATTGGAGTGAAAGTTTCACGGTAAGCGGTGTGGCCGGAAATCTGAATGAAGATACAGCAAAGCTTAAGGACGGATATTTATATATAACGCGCGAATGGAAGAAGGGTGACGAGCTTAAGCTTGAGCTTTCGATGAAAACAGAGTTTATAGCAGCAAATACTCAGGTTCGTGAAGATATTAACAAGACAGCATTCAGGCGCGGCCCGTTTATCTACTGCCTTGAGGAGGCTGACAATGGAGCAGAGCTTCACAGGCTGAGCGTGTGTGTCAATGCCAAGCCGGAGGAGACTATTCTAAATATCGCCGGCACTGATGTAGTGGCACTTAGGATTGCAGGAAAAAGACTGGTTGATACAAGTGATAATGCGTCAGGCGGGGATGAAGCCGGCAGCGTAAATGCTTCGTGTGAAATTAAAGAGCCGCTGTACAGCACACTTTACAAGCCTCAATATGAGGATGTCAAGCTCACATATGTTCCATATTATGAATGGAATAACAGGGGCGAAGGCGAGATGAGTGTGTGGGTGAATTATACTTTTGATTAGAGGATGAGTTCCTGCGTTTCAAGATAAAATTATATAGACACCGGCAGATAATTTAACTAATTAATCAGATTTATGATATATAATGTAAAATAACTTGATATATACAGTCTGCTTTATAATGGAAATAGAAAGATGTTATGGTGGCATAAATGTAAAAAATCGCTTAGACCGTGAGGTTTAAGCGATTTTTTGCTTTATATTGCGGTATTATTTTACAGCATCCTTGACATCGGCAAACAGCTGCATGTCATCTTTGGTGAGCTTGACATTGGTTGAGAAGCTTTTGCCGTCATCAGTTGTAATATTGACTTCTATAATTGTACCTTCCTTTATGACATCGTTTCCTGACACTGCACGAAGAAACATTGGAAACTTAGGGTGTGATGCGCTGAAGCGGTCCCAGGATGATTTTAATTGAAATAATTTTGCTGGATTCATGAGTATTCCTTTCTGTACGGTTGATAAGAGAGCGTTGGAGCCGGAAAAATTAATAAAATATCAAGGATATGCATTTGGCTCCTGACACTATGATTTAATAAGGTAACTATATAGAGCTGTTGCTTCATAATATCAGCGAGGCATAGCTGCTAATGGGAAAACGAGAGTGTCATTAAAAAAAACTCCGTTTATGATATTCAGAGTACATTGTATCGGATTTTTTGTCAAGCTTGACAAAGTGCAAGCTGCGGCATCAATAAAAAATATTTTAAACACGATAGCATAATATTATTTTCGATAATGGTTGGAAAAAACGAGCTGATATTGTAAAATATCTACATGATTTTATGTAAATGTAATAAGATGCGGTGGTAAGATATTCTGCCACCGGCGTAATTTATTGACAATAAGATTGATACGTTCTGACAGATAAATGCATTATGTTGGGACAGACTATGCGAATGGAGAAAATATGGAATGGAAATATAATGCATCGGCATGTACACTTTGTCCGAGAGAGTGTGGTGTGGACAGGAGCAGCGGAGTGCATGGAGTATGCGGCTGCGGCAGTGAGATATATGTGGCAAGAGCTGCTCTTCATATGTGGGAGGAACCGTGTATATCGGGTGAACATGGCTCCGGGACGGTCTTCTTTTCGGGCTGTCCGCTAGGCTGCGTGTTCTGTCAGAATTCTAATATTGCAAATGCGAAGGTTGGAAAGAAAATTTCCGTGGAGCGTCTTTCAGAGATTTTTCTTGAACAGCAGGAGCGCGGAGCATTAAACATCAATCTTGTGACACCGACCCACTATATACCGCAGATTGCGGCGGCACTTGATTTGTCGAGGCAGCAGGGCATGACACTTCCGGTGGTGTATAACAGTGGTGGATATGAAAGGACGGAGGCACTTAGGATGCTCGATGGCCTTGTTGATGTATATCTACCCGATATGAAATATATGTCATCCGCTCTTTCAAAGAAATACAGCAAAGCACAGGATTATCCTGAGCTTGTGAAGCCGGCACTACAGGAAATGTTCAGGCAGGTTGGAAAACCTATATTTGAACCGGAAGATAGAATTGTAAAGGAAGCGGATAAAGAAAAGGTAATGGCTTCACATGAAGACAGCTTAACCGGCAAAGGCAATATGGACAGAGCAGATAACAGTGCAGATAATATAGAGGCAAAGCCGCTTGACAGCACTGTCGATGATAAGCAGAGCGATTTGCTGTCTGATGAGGAGGGTCTTATCATGAAGCGGGGCATGATAGTCCGCCATCTTGTGCTTCCGGGCTGTACCGCTGATTCTAAAGCAGTCATAAAGTATCTCTATGATACATACGGCGATGATATTTATATGAGCATCATGAGCCAGTATACGCCTATGCCCGAACTCATGCCGGGCGGAAGGTTAAACAAAAGCTATCCGGAGCTTGGCAGATGCATTACACAGGAAGAGTATGATGATGTTATCGATTATGCAATCGATATAGGTGTGGAGAATGCATTTATCCAGGAAGGTGATGTCGCAAAGGACAGCTTCATACCGGATTTTGATATGTTGTCAGGTGTTTAATTCAAATGCAAAAGTCAGAAATTATTAAAAAGTGAGGATTAGTATGAAATATAATTGCCCTTATGATAAAAAATGCGGAGGCTGCAATCTGCTAAAGCACGATTACGCAGAACAGATTAAAATAAAGAAGGCTGCACTTGCAAAGCTTCTGGCTCCTTACGGTAAGCTCACGGAAGTTATCGGAATGGAGAACCCTCTTCACTATCGCAACAAGGTACATGCCGTTTTCACAACGGATAGAAAAGGAAATATCATATCGGGAGTGTACGAGGAAGGAACACATAAGGTTGTTGCAGTGGACAACTGCCTTATCGAGAATGAAAAAGCGGATGCCATAATTGCAACAATCAGAAAGCTTCTGCCATCATTTAAGCTCAAGGTCTATGACGAAGACCGCAGAACGGGACTTTTCCGCCATGTCCTTATAAGAACCGCACATAGCACAGGTCAGATTATGGTTGTGTTAGTCTTATCAAGTACGATGTTTCCATCAAAAAATAATTTTATAAAGGCACTATTAAAGGAGCATCCTGAGATAACAACAATAGTTATGAATATAAATGACAAGCGCACTTCCATGGTTCTTGGCGACAGAGAGCAGACCATTTATGGAAAAGGCTATATTGAGGATGTTCTTTGCGGCAATACATTCCGCATTTCGCCGAAGTCGTTCTATCAGGTTAATTCTGTACAGACAGAGATTCTCTACAATAAAGCAATCGAGTTCGCACAACTTAGAGGTGATGAGACAGTCATAGATGCTTACTGCGGAATCGGAACCATCGGAATAACAGCAGCGGCACATATGGCAAAGATGGCAGAAAATAATAAAAATAACCTAAAAAGAGGAAATGTTATTGGTGTGGAGCTTAACGCTGATGCGGTAAAGGATGCAGTCGCCAACGCCAAGCGCAACAACATGGATAATATCCGTTTCCACTGTGACGATGCAGGAAAGTTCATGACAAGAATGGCGGCTAACGGTCAGAAAGCCGATGTTGTATTCATGGATCCACCGCGCTCAGGAAGCGATGAAGCGTTCCTAAATTGTGTTGCGAAACTGTCGCCTAAAAGAATAGTCTATATTTCCTGCGGACCGGATACGCTCGCACGCGACTTGGGCGTGCTCAAGAAAAGAGGGTATAAGGTTGAGAAGATGGTGGGGGTGGATTTGTTTCCTATGACGGGGCATGTGGAGACTGTGGTAGGACTACACAGAAAGGATATGTAGAAATCCTTGAATTTACGCACTTTGTAGAGTTTTTCAGCTTCAACAGGATTGCTGAAAATCACAAGGAAAAAGAGCTTGTGAGGAAGGTAACGGTTGTTGTGGCATTAGACCTCGGTTGTGGGAACACAAATAATTCTGAATATGAAAGTAAATAGAGAACTATCAGATATGTTGATAGAACGTAGGGATACTTGAAAGAGTGTCCCTATTTTTTATATTAGGGCATTCCATTAGGAGTGCCTTTTTCAATTCACTTTAGAAGGAGGTCATACAATGACAAACACAGCGTTAGGAGCAGGAGCTGAAAAAGCCCAAGAAATTATTTTTATCAGCGAAGCACATGAGAAATTCTACTACGAGAAATTAAAAGAAGTAAGGTATCAGGATGTGTACCACAAGGCACTTTGCTACTGTCTTGGCATTAACGATGATACCAGAAGAAATGCGAACCGCATTTATGATTTTAAAACAGGCTGTGTAAAAACAGAATGTTTGCATGAAGGCTGGCAGACTAGCGGAAGCGTGAAAGTAGTCAGAATGGCATTTAATTTATATTGCAATGCCACACCAAGCGTGGATGATTACACGGACGCAGAGGAGCAGATTAACGAGTGCAGGCAGTACACAGTGGAAGAATTGTTTTGCTGTGCCTATGCACCATATTTTTGGCAGGCAATACAAATCCGGTATCCGGAGTATGCAACCTATAACCGGAAACTGTATGCCCTGTTTGGAGGAGCAGATTGATGTTAAAAGTTCGATTGATGGGAACAAAGAATGATATTAAATGGTTTGGGAAGATTTTGCAAAGAAATTCCAAAATCGAAGTGACAGAGTTTTCAGATTTATACCCGAATAAAGGGACAAAGAAGTTTTACAGAGCGTATGTAGAAGTGAAAAAGACTAATGTAGCAGAAAGTTAGCAGAGAGTAAAGGAGAATGTATCATGTGTAAAATAATAGCAATCGCAAATCAGAAAGGTGGAGTCGGAAAGACCACCACAACAAGTAATTTGGGAATAGGATTAGCAAAGCAGGGAAAGAGAGTTCTGCTTGTAGATGCCGATGCACAGGGCAGTTTGACTGCAAGTTTGGGATTTACAGAGCCGGACAAGCTGGAGGAAACTCTTGCGACTGTGATGGCGAATATCATCAATGATGTGGAAATGGAAGATGATTACGGGATTTTAAGGCATGAGGAAGGAATTGACCTTATGCCCGGCAATATCGAATTATCCGGTCTGGAGGTATCCTTGGTAAATGTCATAAGCAGGGAGCTTGTGATGCGTTCCTACATAGAGCAGGTGAAAGAGCGATATGATTATATCCTGATTGATTGTATGCCTTCACTTGGCATGATAACCATAAATGCATTTGCCTGTGCAGACAGTATCTTAATTCCGGTACAGGCGGCATATCTGCCAGTGAAGGGGTTGGAACAGCTTATCAAGACCATTGGTAAGGTGAAACGACAGATTAACCCGAAGCTGTCTATTGAGGGCATATTGTTGACCATGGTTGACAGCAGGACAAATTATGCAAAGGACATTAGTGCATTACTGATTGAGAATTATGGCAGCAAAGTAAGAATATTTGAGAATAGCATTCCGATTTCCGTAAGAGCTGCCGAGATTTCGGCAGAGGGTGTCAGCATCTATCAGCACGACCCGAAGGGAAAAGTGGCAAGTGCCTATCAGTCATTGACGGAGGAGGTGCTTGGCAATGAGTAAGGCAGGAAGTGCGGCAAAGGTAAAGTTAAACAGTTTTGATGATTTATTCGGTGCTTCTGATATGACAGCGGGCACCGATCAGGTACAGGAGATACCTCTTTCAGAGCTTTATGAGTTCAAAGGACACCCTTTTAAGGTGCTGGATGATGAAAAGATGCAGGAAACAGTGGAGAGCATCAGAAACTATGGTGTACTTATGCCCGGTATTGCAAGACCAAGGGCAGAGGGCGGTTATGAGATAATCGCTGGACACCGCAGAAAACATGGCTGTGAGCTTGCAGGTCTTTCCACCATGCCTATGTTTATCAGAGATTACAATGATGATGAAGCTACAGTGATTATGGTGGATACCAATATCCAGAGGGAAGATATTCTCCCAAGTGAAAAGGCAAGAGCCTATTCCATGAAGTATGAAGCCATGAAGCATCAGGGAAAAAAGGGAAAAGGAAGCAGCCTTGATGAAGTGGGAGAAGCAGCCGGAGAGAGTGGCAAGACGGTTCAGCGTTATATATGGCTTGCCCGTCTGTCAGATGAATTGCTGGATATGGTTGATAAGAAAAAAATCGGTCTGGTACAGGGTGTTGACATATCCTTTCTGACAGAGCAGGGACAGGAATGGGTGCAGGGCATTCTTGAAGAAACGGGAGCATCTATATCGACTACCCAATCATCAAAGTTAAAGGAATATGGGAAAAACGGCGAGCTGACTCTGCCAATGGTAAAACTTATATTGGCAGAGGAAAAGCCAAAGGAAAGAAAAGTTACAATTAAGGCTGATAAAATCAGCAGATATTTTACGGAGGATTATTCCAGTGAGGATATAGAAAACATTATCTATCAGCTATTGGAAGAATGGCAAAGTAAGCAGTAAAGGAGGCACGGTAAAGTGGGCGATACAATAAACTTTGATTATTATTACGGAATTGAAGCAGAGCAGTTCTCTTTTTATCGTGTTCCCCGGCTTTTGATTAAAGACGAGAGATTTAAGGGGCTTAGTAGTGATGCTAAGCTCCTCTATGGGCTGATGCTTGACAGGATGTCATTATCCATGAAAAACGGCTGGCTGGATGATGAAAGCAGGGCGTACATTATTTATACGGTGGATGCTATTATGGAAGATTTGGGATGTGCAAAGGCAACCTGCATTAAGATTATGAAAGAGCTTGATACCGAAAACGGAATCGGTCTGATTGAAAAGAAACGCCGTGGACTTGGGAAGCCGGACATAATTTATGTGAAGAATTTTTCTACAATTACTGATGCAAAGACAGAGGAAAAGACCGATAATGCTGATAAATCCACAGAAGTTCAAAAACTGAACCTCAAGAAGTCTAATATGCATACTTCCAGAAGTTCAGAAATTGAACTTCAAGAGGTTCAGGATTTAGAACACCAGAAGTTCACAATGCAGACTTCAAGAGGTTCAGAAAGTGAACTTGCAGAAGTTCATAAAGCAGACTCTATTTATACTAACTATAATCAAACTAACCAGAGTTATACTGATATAAGTTATACCAATCCTATCAATCAATCTGGTAATGAGAGTAAGTCGGAAAAAAGGATTGATTTGATGGATGATGTCAATGCATACATAGAACTGATTAAGGATAACATCGAATATGAGCATCACATGAAGTACGATGACTGGCAGAACAAGGCTTTGTATGAGGAGCTCTTTGAGGTTATCTGTGAGGTTGTATGCGTAAAGCGTACAACAATCCGGATTGCAGGGGAGGATTATCCTTATGAGCTTGTAAAATCTAAATTCCTGAAGCTGAACAGTGGACATCTGGAGTATGTGATTGGCTGTATGCACGATACGAATACGAAAATAACAAATATCAAGGCATATATGGTTACTGCTCTTTATAACGCACCCTCAACGATAAACCATTATTATCAGCAGGAAGTGCAGCACGATATGTACGGAGGTGGCTGGCATGAAAAAGGCATTGTTTAAAATAATTCTTCCGGTATGCGTTCTTGTTCTGTGGATGATTACCTGTTATCAGGTTTGCAATAAAGCAGAAGGGTTTGATTATTTCCTTTATTGGATTTTGGTAGGATGCCCCTACGGTATCAGAAAAATGTGTATGTTTCTTGTGCCGAAGAATTTTGGAATTGCAGGAAGTATGGGAATACTGGCACTGAATTGTATCGTTGGAGGTCTGATTGGTGGTATTATTGTTCTTGTGAGGATTATCGTTATATTTACGGAGATAATAAAAGTAATAGCAGGACACTTCTGGACACAATGTCCAAAGGTGTAAAAGAAAAAAGAGCAACAAAAAAGGCATTGTCAATCAATCATGAACAATACCTCTACTTGTCATCTGGAACATATTCCATAATATCTTCAATCCGGCAGTCAAGTATCTGACATAGCCTGTTCAGAATAATGGTCTTTACTACCATATTTTGCCGGAGTCGCTGAAGCTGTGCTTTGTCAATGCCGTAATCTTTAATGAGCTGATACTGACTGATGTTCTTAGCCTTAAGCGTTTGCCAAAGTGGATCATATTTAATCATATAGGCAACTCCTTTCCTACCTTGTATTTTAATGGCAGGGAACTTATAATAATATGGTGCGTGTAAGCACCATAAAGTATGTAAATGGTAAAGACGATAATGGTTTATTTCTAGAGATTGAGGATATAGATGCAGGTAGTGCGGTTTTGAAACAGGAGGATGGTTAATTGTGAAAGAAATATACATTACAGACAGTGAAAGGGAAAAATGCAGAAAGGTTGCAGATGCTTTTGCAGAGCTGTATGAGATTGAGAATATACTTGTCGTGGATGCGGGAAGATACGGATTTGTTAAGTTACAGTATTATAGACCGCCACAGGGTTTTGAAGATGCAATAACCTTTACAGACAGCCGGAGCATGTTTGAGAACTTGTGGGAGGAATGGTTTGACACGCAGCTGTTCCTTCTGGCAAAAGGAACACCAATGGCAGGAATGGGATATAATGAGATATTCCAGTGTCTGCCAAAGGAGAAACAAGAGGAACTTATGAATAGAAAAGCCGGATTTGCAAAAACGGCAGGAATAGAATAATCAGGTAACAGCGTTAGGGCAGTTATGAGTGAAATACTTGTAGCTGCTTTTTTTGTGCTTTTGGACACGATGTCCAGAAGCGGGAAGGAGAGATATATAGATGGAATCAATGAGAGATATTAACAGGGTAATGGAGCGTGAGATAGCGAAGGGGAGCTGCCCTTTGAAGCTGGATCATATTGAATTTGGAGATTATTCGTATCAGGAGATAACATCAAAGGAGAAACTGCTGGAGGTATTATCGTATTTGTTACGGATAGGTGATTACAAGCAGTATGCCGGAAAGACTATCCTTAATAATGTTTATATGGACCTGCGAGGGAAAAAACCCGTATTTAAGAGAACCAAGACAGCTATGGAAAGAAATAATATATTTGCAACAATCAGAAGGTATGCAAAGAAGCTAAAGCCGCAGTATAATGGAGATGTATATTTGGAAACGGTCAGATGTTATTTTGATATACCGCAAGAAAATCTGGAAAAGTGCCGATATACATATCAGGGGAACGAAACATACGCCTTTCTGATGTCGGATAAATATATCATGGCACTATATACGCATTGTCTGGTGGCAAGAAAAGAAGCTGCTGTGCAGGATTGGCAGGTGGAAGGTTTTACTGAAAAAGAATATGAAATGGTAAGACTGGAGAATGTGGGTGATGTTTTGTTTCAGGCATTGATGCTGGATGATGTAAAGATAAAAGATGGAATGATGTATGCAGATTTTTTATCGGTGATTTTAGATAATATTGTTGATAATTATTAAAAAGTTATGCGTTACGAAAGGGAGAGAAAAAAATATGGGTGAACCAAAATGTATTTATTGTGGAACTTCCAAAGATTTGTCTGATTCAGATATTATACCAGATGCATTAACCGCATCAAGGATAATAAACAAGTGTGTGTGTCATGTGGAGCATAATAGTGGAATGACAAAAAAATTTGAATCAGAGGTGGCTGAGAAATTAGCCTTTCTATTGAATTATTTAAATATTAAATCGAAAAAAAGTAATCATTTTCCGACTTATGAAGCAGATTATGTGATTGCAGGGATACGATATCATGATAAAAAGGTGGTCAAAGAACATGATTTTATAAACAAGAAAATTCTGTGGAGTGAGAATAATGAGTCAGCATTTGGACCGTATGAAAAGATTGAACAGATAGCAAAATCAAAAAAGACTAATAAAGGCGATATTGAACAAATAGATATAAATACTCAAGTGATAGAATCACATATTCCACTTAAGTATGAGGTCTTTTTTAGTGAAGCGATGCATAGGCAAGTGGCGAAGATCGCATATGAATGGTATTGTCTGAAAAATAAAGTGGAACATAAATACGAGGATTTTTCAGATATAATAGCCTATATTCTAGACGGTGGCAATGACCAAGTTGTAAAAATGGTCACAGATAAAATGCTACTCGACAAATTTAGCGAATTTTGTCATGATGGAAGTCATGCTATGTTAGCTTATATTGATAATCAAGGTGGCATTAGTGTATTAGTGGATATTTTTGGAGTTGCAGTATATGATATAAAGGTATGTAAACATATACCAACATTTTGTGAGAATAATTGCATATTGCAAAAGATTAACATTGATGGTTCAGGAAATAGAGAGCGTGAATGTTTATGTGTTCATGACTATAATGATATTGTTTCAGACATGATTAATGGAATGAGTGAGAGTACTGATTTTCCGGCACAGGAAATTGGGGGATTGCAATGTCATGTAATGATGCCCCAAAATCAACATATTAACTATAATCTCTTTGTTTTAGATATTCTTCATATATTGGGTAAAGGAGTGGCAGGAATTCATGGTGGTAATCAATATGTGGTTGATTTTGTACTAAATCAATTACAAGACTTATTAAATACGGATGTCATTCATAAGAGAGGGCTTAAAAGATTTGTTGAGGACAATATTGGAAGTGATGAAATAAAGATAAATGGAGAAAATATAGGAGAACATAGCATCTTTTACTATTACATTCTTTATAAATTTGGGGAAAGTGAAATTCAAACTTTAGATGATAAAGTTGTTGAACAGTTCATTATCAATCTATTTAATACAAGGAAGATTGATTCAAGAGAAGTGAATATGAGGGAAAAGCTTGAAGAAATGTTACGTGAAGAAAAGTATAGTGAATTGATTAAGTTGGGGGCATGTAAAATAAGAAATTGGTAATCAAAATTTCAAAGTAAGTTTGAAGTTGCTGATTTGAAACAGATTATAAAAGAAACAGCGTCAGGGCAGTTATAAGTCGAGAGATTTGTAGCTGCCTTTTTTTATTGCTTTTGGACACGATGTCCAGAAGCGGAAAGGAGAATTATGAGGTATTTATTACATCGGCTGTATGTTCCGCCTTAGCGAAGCATACGCACAGGAAGATGCAGATCGGAGGTACTTATGCAAGAGGAAGTAACGCAGAAAACAATCGCTCTTGTAATTAAGACCGCTAAACTGGATGCCAACGTCTTGAAGGCTGCAATGCGGATGTATTTGAACCACCGCAGGCAGAAAGCACAGAAAACGCATGGTAAAACTTCTGTGAAAAAGCTGGTTGGCGAAGGTGTGGGAGTTTCGTCTATCGAAGTGACGGACGGCAATATCAAATCCTTTGAGCGGGTAGCTCGTAAATATAATGTTGATTTCGCCGTCAAGAAAGACAAGACAACGGCCCCGCCGAAATATGTGGTATTTTTCAAGGGCAGGGATGCCGATGCAGTAGCACAGGCATTCA
>OGOW01001022.1_pt1 | contig 27953 bp, 21 predicted proteins | sample 1552781 | NCBI WGS metagenome assembly OGOW01 (sample SAMEA2580145, study PRJEB22360) | human gut metagenome | biome: human gut; feature: human-associated habitat; material: faeces | place: Denmark | collected 2008/2010
GTGGAGCGGGGGAAAAGCCCGAGGTGGAAACGCCAGAGGCTTACCTATCGCTATTTTCCAGCTTTTTCATATGCTCCGGAGTTTTTCCCATTCTGAGGTTTCCTTTCTGGGTATATTCTGTATCTACTCCGAGTTCTTCCGATAATGTCGGCCACAGATTCCGGATTCCATACATTGCATAAGGAAGTTCTCTTACATCTCTTCCTGACTGACGGACACCTCCGCCGTTTCTTGATGAACCACCATGTCCTATGCTGTTTGTTGCCTCTAATACAATAACTGATTTTGTGCCACTCTTCGCAAGGTAATATGCAGCTGCACATCCATTTATTCCACCACCGATAATAACAACATCTGCTACATTACTCATCGTCATCACCTCCGTCTTCTGCAAGTATACACATCTCAATTGGTCTCATTGGAGCTCGCGAACTTGCCGGAACAACTTCCGCCGGAGATACTTTTAATTCACTTGCTATAATTCCTTTTACCAGTTTTCCGCATGTCTGCCCCTGACACAATCCCATTCCAAACCATCCGCCGGTTCCAATGGCAAACAGTGACTGGACGATCTGGTATCCTTCATTCTGATATACCGCCATGGGATCCTTCCAGGCTGTCACTCTCTGACGCACATGGCCAAACAGATGATATGCGACAACTGCCCCTGCAGATCCGCCTGCAAGACCAAGTGCCAGATATCCCACATTTCTGGATGCCACATAAATCATCACAAGATATGCCGCAAAGAAGATCACTGCACTTCCAAGGTCTCTGGAAAGTACAAGAATCCCCACATGCAGTCCCGCCACTACCGTAGCCTGGATCACTTTTGAAAAATCAGCACCTTTTCTCAGCAATGCCGCCATAAAGAACACAAATGTAATCTTTATCGCCTCTGAAGGCTGGATTCCCATCAGGGAAAGTTTTGCTCCATAGCTTGTCTTTGCAAGCACAAATACCGCCGCCAGCAAAACGATTCCGATTCCCGCATAAACCCATGTCAGGTCCTTGAGAAATTTCATCTTCCTGATCAGGACAGGTACGATCAATGCCACCACATTTACGCCTGCCACAATCACCAGCTGTCTGGTAGCTGTGGAAACATCCAGCCTGCACAGCATAATAAATCCTACACTGAGAAGCATACACATATTGTTGAGCAGTAAAATCGATGCTTTCTTATAAAAAATCCTGTACAAAATCTGGATTCCCGCAAAAAATGCCATCATTTCGATATAAAACAACACGACCTGAAACTTACCTGTCTTCAGGTAGATGACCAGAAACGCAGTGAAATCCATAAAAAAGATAAGCATCAGCTGCTGGCGCAGCGATTCGTTTCTCTCCTCCTCACTCTGCTGTTTCACCAGATAGAAACAGTGAAAAGTATAAATCACCATCAGGGTAAGGATCACATACTTGGATAATTCTACAATTACATTAATCATATGCCTTACTCGGCTCCTCTTTTAAAATGTCCCTTTGTATATTCCCGTTTCGGAGGATTCTTCCCATCACGATAAACAGCTCTGAACTCTTCATATATCTTCACCGCATCCTGAGGCTTCTCAATGGTAAATGCAAGTCTCAGGGAAGAGACACCAAGTCTGTCTATCTGTGATTTCTCTTTCAACAGGCCGTAAGGGATACTGTTGTAAATGATATTATAGCAGGGTATACAGAAATCTGTATTCTCAGTTTTCCATGGGTTACATATACATTTCGCCGTAAATTCTTTATCGTAACGGTCTTTTAAAGTTACCCCTTCTTCCTTATGATTACATCCGTAAAGATTTTTATGCACACACTGGGCCGATATCATAAGAGGCAGATATCCGTAGATCAGCATCTCGCTGTCCCGGTTATCTCTGTGGCGGATTTCCCCTTCGTTCAGCTCAAGCGGTACCGTATTTCTGAGGACTTTCTGATCTTTCCAGAAATCAGCAGCTTCATCATTCCATGTATACATACTGTGATCCAGAACACATTTCTCAGCCAGACCTGCCTTTCGCAGAACTGCAAAAGTCTCCAGATTTCTTACCAGAAATCCTGTCATTCCTCTGTCCATCCACTCTCTGATCCTGGTGAGAAGCTCCCGGGGCATCTCACCTCTCATAATATGCGGAAGAGACAGATACATCTCCATTCCTCTGCTTACACAGTCATCCAGGCAGACCTCCATGGCATCAGCGTTCAGATACATTCCATGTATCCCCTCTCTTTTATATAACGCCAGTGCAGTGGATTTTTCTTCACAGGAAATATAAATCGGAAGATTTTTCTGCTTTGGCGAATCTGCTTTTCTTCCGGCATCCTCTGATAAGCGTTTCTTCCCATTATTTTCTTCTCTCTTATATGGTTTGAGCAATTCATTTTCCAGCGATTCCAGTGCCTCTCTTCTCGCCTCATTCAGCATTTTCATCGGGATAAAAATATTCTCATCCATCTGGATTTCCAGATTTTCCCACTCATATTCTGTATTTCCAAGCTTCTCCATCTGTGAACGGATGCGCTCCTCTGTCAGCGGCTGGTTCTGCGCATACTGTACCTCACCCACAGACGCAAATCCATGGATTCCCCTGCATGACACATCCAGTATAGCAGGACTTCCTGGAAAAAGAATGAATGTTCCCTGAATTTTTTCTTTCTTTTTTCTTAATACAGGACTGACATCTCCTGTTTTCTTCTCATTACTGAATGCCATCATGGACGGACCATTCTGCATCTGATAATAACCGGTACAGGAACCTCCCCTGTTAAACAGATCCAGCAGATATCTCTTATCCTCCTCTGCTACCCTGTAATTCTCAGCTCCCTTCTCAAAAAGAAGATCCAGGTACTTCCGATATACAGAAGTTACCCCTGCTGTATATCCCGGCTGCTTCATCCTGCCCTCTATCTTAAGAGAAGTAACACCAACCTCCAGAATCTGCGGAAGAATCTCTATCGTAGAAATATCTTTCAGACTCAGAGGACATAGTTCTTGCGCTTTCCTTTTCTCTGACCGTCTGCCATTTTCCCCGCAACAAAGCGACGTCTGGTAAGGCAGACGGCAAGGCTGTGCACACCTTCCTCTGTTACCGCTTCTTCCACCCAGGATACTGCTCATCAGGCACTGTCCCGAATAACTGTAACATAAAGCTCCATGGACAAAAGATTCAATCTCGATAGGACTTGTCTCATGCATCCTCCGGATTTCCTCAAGGGAAAGTTCTCTGGCAGTCACCACTCTGGAAGCACCCTGTTCTTCCAGAAACTTCATCCCCTCCGGACCTGTCACAGTCATCTGCGTGCTGGCATGAAGATGCATACCCGGAAACATCTCCCTGATCATCTTAAACACACCCATATCCTGAACGATCACCGCATCCAGACCTTCCTTATAATATGGAAGCAGATAATCATACAACTGTTCAGACAGTTCCCTGTTCTTCAACAGCGTATTCACTGTCAGATAAAGTTTCCTGCCATGGATATGAGCAGTATCAATGGCACGCAAAAGCTCTTCCTCTCCGAAATTCTTCGCATAGGCCCGCGCGCCAAAGGCTGCTCCCCCTACATAAACCGCATCTGCACCTGCACCGATCGCTGCCTCAAATCCCTCATAGGAACCGGCAGGTGCCAGAAGTTCAATCTCTTCTCTTCTCAATTCTATACCTCACGTTTTCTATAACAGTCATCTTAAATGCATTATTTATGAGCATTGCTATAATATTCAAATCGAATACATATGAAACAAATCATAAAGGGGAAATCACCGAAGTAATCCCCCCTCTGTTATTTCAGCAGCTCATCAATCTGCTTTTCCAGTTCCTTATTCTTTCCCTCCAGAAGGCTCTTCTGTTCCAGGGCTTCCTGTTCATGCTTCTGCGCTTCCTCAATCTGCATACGAAGCGAGATCAGCTCATGCTTCAGATCATACATCTCCTGATCCTTCTGCTGTAAATCCTGTTCAAAAACCTCCGCCTGTTTCTTTGCCTTAAAATAGTCATCTGTAATATTCAGGCTGATAAGTGTATGCTTGGTCTCCATGGGCTGTCTGCTGTAACCCGGCATAGCACTTAACTCATCCATCTTTTTATTTATATAGGATGCTACTTTCTGAAAATATTCTTCCGATTCATAGCCTCCCAGCGTAATAATCTTACCACCTATGATTACCTTTGCTGTATTTTTGACCGCCATCCGTACGAGCCTCCTGTATCTTCCTTCAATCTGCCCGGAACCCCGGACATTTACTTCATTATACTCGAAAGCAGTCGAAATGTATAGGAATTTTTAAAAAACTTTTACTTTTTTATATTTTTACGCCCTTAACTTCAGTTTTTCTCCGGCATCTGATAGCCCAGATGCTCATACGCAAGCGCCGATGCCATACGTCCTCTCGGCGTACGGTTCAGGAATCCATTCTGCAGCAGATAAGGCTCATACACATCCTCCAGCGTACCGGAATCCTCCCCTATCGCCGCAGCCAGAGTCTCCAGTCCCACAGGACCACCCTGAAAATTCACGATCATAGTCTGAAGAATCCTTCTGTCAATCTTATCCAGACCATACTGATCCACTTCCAGAAGATTCAGCGCAAAACACGCCACATCATAAGTAATCCGTCCATCATACTTCACCTGCGCAAAATCACGAACCCTCTTCAGCAGACGGTTGGCAAGCCTCGGAGTTCCCCTGGATCTCTTGGCAATCTCAGCCGCACCCTTCTCATCAATCTCCACTCCAAGAACCTGAGCAGAACGGATAATGATCGTCTTAAGCTCCTCATGAGTATAAAACTCCAGATGATGCATCACACCAAAACGGTCACGAAGAGGTGCAGACAGAAGTCCTGCCCTGGTAGTCGCCCCCACCAGTGTAAACTTCGGCAGATCCAGACGTATAGACCTGGCAGAAGCTCCCTTCCCGATCATAATATCAATAGCATAATCCTCCATAGCAGGATAAAGGACCTCCTCCACCTGCCTGTTCAGGCGGTGAATCTCATCCACAAACAGAATATCTCCCTCCTGCAGATTATTAAGGATCGCAGCCATCTCCCCCGGCTTCTCAATAGCCGGCCCGGAAGTCACCTTCATATGAACCCCCATCTCATTGGCAATAATCCCCGAAAGAGTAGTCTTACCAAGCCCCGGAGGACCATAAAACAAAACATGATCCAACGCATCATGCCTCTGCTTCGCAGCCTCTATATAAACCTTCAAAGTACTCTTGGTCTTCTCCTGACCAATATAATCATCCAACGTCTGCGGCCGGAGATTCCCCTCCAGAGAAAAATCCTCCTCCGTCACATCCGTAGTTATAATACGTTTCTCCATCTGTTACCCATCCTAACCTATAACAATTCTATAACAATACAGGCAATCCAATCTACCAGAGCGTGAAATCCTGCTTCAGTTAAAAATTCTTCAGCGCAGCCTTCAAAAGACCTTCCACATCATCCGGTGGCACATCCGTAACCTTACGCACCGCACGAAGCGCATCCGCGCTGCTGTATCCCAGTGCAACCAGAGCCTCAACAGCTTCCTGCCTGCCATCCGAAACCTCACCGGCTCCCACTGCTGCCCTCTCCTGCTCATGAGCCAGCTTCAATTCAAACGCATCCTCCAGCTTCATCTTATCCTTCAGCTCAAGAATCAGCTTCTGAGCCGTCTTCTTCCCGATACCCGGAGCCTTCGACAACGTCTTCACATCATCCGAAAGAATTGCAAACCTCAATTCATCCGCCGTAATCCCCGCCAGAACCCCCAGCGCAGCCTTCGGCCCCACACCATTCACGCCAAGAAGCAGCTTAAACATCTGCAGATCATCCTTAGCCCTGAACCCATACAGCTTCATGGCATCCTCTCTCACACTGAAATAAGTATGGACCTTCACATCCTCCCCCATACGAATCTCAGACAAATCCACCCCCGTCATATATATCTCATAACCAATCCCCCCGGCCTCAACAACCACCGAGCTCTCAGTCATATCCACAGCCATTCCATGAACAAACGCAATCATGATACATCCTCCGTCCCAAATTCATCACTTCCGATTCATCATACCACATCCCACCCCATAACGCAAACATATATTCGCATCCCTTAATCGAAAAAAAGAACCGCCATGCCTTCACACAGCAGTTCTTCCTCCCATTACTGAATAATATGTCTCGGACAAACCTCTTTACAAGCCCCACAATTCGTACACTTACTATAATCAATATGCGCACAGAAATTATCAACCGTAATCGCCCCATTCGGGCAAGTCTTCTCACACTTCTTACATCCGATACAGCCAACCTCACACGCAGAAGTAACAGCCTTACCTTTCGCATGAGAACTACACTGCACAAACGTAGTCTGCTCATAGGGCACAAGCTCGATCAGATGCTTCGGACACTTGGCAACACACTTACCGCAGGCCTTACAAGCCTCCTTATCAACAACCGCCACACCGTTCACAACATCAATCGCCCCAAACGGACAGGCCTTCACGCAGCTTCCAAAACCAAGGCATCCATAAGTACAGGACTTCGCACCACCACCGGGAATGAAAGCCATCATCTCACAGTCTTCCACACCTGTATACTCATAATTATCCTTCGTCTTCTCACAGGTACCCGCACACTTCACATACGCCACCTGACGGGCAGTCTCCACAACTTCCTGTCCCATGATCGCTGCGATCACTTTTCCGACAGGCTCACCGCCTACCGGACATCCATTTACAGGTGCCTCACCTTTGGCGATTGCTGCTGCCAGACCATCACAGCCGGGATAACCACAGCCACCGCAGTTATTACCGGGAAGCGCCTCACGAACAGCAACTTCCTTCTCATCCACTTCCACAGCAAACTTCTTACCGGCAACGCCAAGGAAAACACCGATAAAAAGACCTACTGCCGCAACCAGTACAGTTGCCGCGATAATTGCTCCTATATTCATACCAGTCCCCTCCTTAAATCAGTCCTGAAAATCCGAAGAAGGCAATTGCCATCAGTCCGGCTGTCAGCAGAACTGTAGGGAATCCCTGGAAGGATTTTGGAATGTCATTGTATGCGATTTTCTCACGGATACCAGCCATCAGCACGATGGAAATAGTAAAGCCCACTGCTGTTGCAAATCCGTTCACTGTTCCCTGAAGAACATTATACTCTTTCTGCACGTTTGTAAGGGCAACACCAAGAACCGCACAGTTTGTTGTGATCAGCGGAAGATACACACCAAGTGCCTGATACAGGGAAGGCATTGTCTTCTTAAGGAACATCTCTACAAACTGTACCAGCGCCGCGATCAGCAGGATGAATACGATAGTCTGCAGATAAGTCAGGTTCGTAGGAACCAGGATAGCATTGTAAATAATACCTGTCACAAAAGATGACAGTGTAATAACGAAGATGATCGCACCGCCCATGCCGGCTGCTGTCTCAACACTCTTGGAAACACCAAGGAAAGGACAGAGGCCAAGGAACTGGCTGAGGACTACGTTATTTACAATCGCTGAGCTTACAAGTATGATCAAAAGTTCTTTCATAATCCATTACCCCCTTTTTCCCTTACACATGGTATTGCCACAGGCTGCACAGCTTCCGCCGCAATCAGGATTACTTGGATCAATGCCACGTTTGGCTGCACCGATTTTGAATTTGTTCTGTAATGCAGAAAGCGCTGCCAGAACAAAGAATGCTCCGGGTGCCAGGATAAAGATTGTGATCGGTTCATAACCAGCCTTACCTGCTGCAGCATCTGCCAGAGGAAGAATCTGATGTCCGAACAGAGAACCTGCGCCGATCAGCTCACGTACTGCACCGATACAGGTGATACTTAAGGTAAATCCAAGGCCCATACCAATACCATCAAACAGAGAGGCAATCGGTTTATTCTTGGATGCATATGCTTCTGCACGTCCAAGGATGATACAGTTAACTACGATCAGAGGAATATAGATTCCAAGGGAGTCATACAGGCTTGGAATAAATCCCTGTAAAAGAAGCTGTACAACTGTTACAAAGGAAGCAACAACTACGATAAATGCAGGCATACGCACTCTGTCCGGAATAAAGTTTCTCAGAAGAGAGATCATTAAGTTGGATGCTGCAAGGATCACTGTTGTAGTAAGTCCCATTCCGATACCATTGGTTGCAGATGTGGTGATAGCCAGTGTAGGACACATACCAAGCATCAGTACAAAGGTAGGATTTTCTTTGATGATTCCGTTATATAAACGTTCAGCAGGTGTGTTTGGTTTCATCACTGATTTCCCCCTTTCTCATACTGGAATGCACATAATCCGGCATTAACACCGTTTGTCATGGCATTCGTTGTAATAGTGGCACCACTTAACGCATCGATCTGATCATCCGCTGTGGCACCGGTCTTTGTATATTCAAATTTGTCTACGTTCTTATCTTTGAACTGATCCTTAAATGCATCTGTGTTTGCTCTCATACCAAGACCTGCGGTCTCACCGATGGAAAGAATGGAAATTCCATTTAAGGTACCGTCATCCTGGATACCCATTGCAAACTGGATATCTCCGCCGTAACCCTCGGAAGTGGTTACTGTAAATGCATATCCCAGTTCATTGCCTGAAGCATCCTTGGCAAGCATAGTCTCATCTATGGACTGTGCCGCATATCCGTTCTCATCCAGATAAGACTGCATGGCATCCGCATCCACATCCACTGTCTCAAAGCTGTCCGCATCTGCAAATACTGCCTTATACGCATCTTGTTTCGCCTGAGCTTCCTGCTTTGCAATAGGATCTGCCGTAATATCCTGGACTACACCAAGGGCAAGTCCTGCCACCAGTGTGATCACTGTAATGGCAATGGTATCTTTGATAATTCTGTTACTCATGCCTTTTTGCCCCCTTTCCCAAATGCCGGGTGACGAGTCACACGTTCAATCATCGGAACTAACAGGTTGCAGAAAATGATCGCATAGGATACGCCCTCTGCGGAACCGCCAAAGAGACGGAAGACCGCAGTCAGTACACCAAGACAGACACCGTATACATACTGTCCTCTTGGTGTGATCGGTGTTGTGACATAGTCTGTAGCCATAAACCATGCACCAAGCATAAGACCACCGCCGAAGATGTGGCTGAACAGATAGTTCACGTCAAATCCCTTGCCTGTTCCAAGCATGTAAAGGATTACAAATACTGCGAAACTTCCAATATAGGTAAGCGGAATCTTCAGATCGATCACCTTGAAAACCAGAAGGATTGCTGCTCCGATCAGGATCGCAAGGGCAGAAGTCTCACCGATAGTTCCCTGGATATCACCGATAAACATATGTAATACAGATACAGAACTGTCTGTAAATCCATTCTGTTTCAGAGCTGCCAGAGGAGTTGCACCGGATACAGTATCTACCACACCTCTGAAGCTGTCGCTTACTGCGAAATCTGTCATCTTTCCTGCGAAAGAGATCATCAGGAAACATCTTCCTGCAAGTGCCGGGTTCATGAAGTTCTGTCCCAGACCACCGAAGAGCTGTTTTACAACGATAATCGCAAATGCACTGCCAAGTACAGGCATCCAGAGCGGAATTGATGCAGGCATATTTAATGCAAGTAATAAACCTGTAACAACTGCACTGAAGTCTGTAATTGTGTTCTTCTTATGCATCAGCTTGTCATAAATCCACTCAAAGAATACACTGGAAGCGACGGTGATCACTACTACCAGTAAGGCACGAAAGCCAAAATTATAAATTCCAAACAGTGTGGTCGGCAGAAGCGCCAGTACCACAAGCTGCATGATTTTGCTTGTTGTCATCTTATCCCGGACATGGGGATTGGATGATACATGTAACATCTGATCCATTACGATGTCCCCCTTTTACTTTTTCTTACGGCTTGCCAGAACCATCTTACGCATAGATTTGATCATCTGGGTCAGCGGACGTTTGGCAGGGCAGATATAACTGCAGCAGCCACATTCGCAGCACTCCATACCATCAAATTTCTGGAAGCTCTTCATGTCACCATGCTCTGCAAAGGTTGCAAGTCTTGCAGGAATGACATGGCCGGGACAGACTCCTACACATCTGCCGCAGTTAATGCATGCAGTCTGTTCGGCATCTGCCACATCATCCTTCTCCAGGCAGAGACATGCGGAGCTTGTCTTAATACATGGTACATGAGTGTCATACATGGCAAATCCCATCATAGGACCACCTGAAATTACTTTGGATACATTGTCTGTCAGTCCGCCGGCAGCTTCTATAAGCTCTGCCATATCTGTTCCGGAAAGGACATCAAAGTTCTGCGGATTCTTAATCCCCTGTCCTGTTACTGTCACGATACGGTCCATAACAGGTTTTCCAAGGATAACGGCTTCATAAACAGCAATTACGGTATCTACGTTGTCAACTACGCATCCTGCATCTGCCGGAAGCATGGCAGAGTTGATCTCTCTGTCTGTGACAGCCTTGATCAGGAAACGCTCACCACCCTGTGGGTACTTGGTCATCAGCTCTGCTACTTCAATACGTGGAATATCTTTTACCATTTCTTTCAGTTTCGCAATACAGTCAGGCTTGTTATCCTCAATACAGATATATCCCTTCGCATTGTCAAAGAGCTTCAGCATAACTCTTAAGCCCTCGATCAGCTTCTCAGAGTCATCCAACATTCTTCTGTAGTCACTGGTAAGATAGGGTTCACACTCGGCACCGTTTACAAGGATATGATCGATCTTCTCCGGTTCCTTTGGCGCAAGCTTTACCTGTGTGGGGAATCCGGCGCCACCCATTCCCACTACTCCGCCTTCTTTAATTCTCGCCAAAATCTCCTCTTTCGAAAGATCTTCCAGACGTGCAGGAGTAAATTCCACACTTTCATACTGCTGGTCATTCTCAATGATAATGGAATTGACCATAGAACCTGTTGCTGTCAGGCGCGATTCGATTCCTTTTACCGTACCGGAAACAGACGAATGAATCGGTGATGAGACAAACCCCGCAGCATCTGCGATCTTCTGTCCTGCGAGCACATGGTCTCCCTTCTGAACTATCGCTGCAGCCGGAGCACCGATATGCTGGGAAAGAGGATATACCATATCTCCCTTTGGCAGATATTTCACTACCGGACTGTTCTTGGATAATTCTTTTCCGTCATAAGGATGAACACCACCCTTAAAGGTTAAAATTCCCATTTCGTTCCCTCCTTTTATATTAAGCACCACCAAAGTGCTCTATTTTTGATAAAATCCATATACTTTTTTGTACATTTTTATCAACCTGTTTATAATATAAACCATTTTTTCAAAAAAAGCACTACCCAAATTTCATTTTCTTGTGTATAATTAAAAACAATTTCAGAAAGGAAAAATTATTAACATGATTGTTAAAAAAATGCCCATTTTACAAGGGTTTCCAGACTTTGAGACTGTTAAATTTTTCACTGGAAAATTCTTCCAAAAATACAATTTTACACCTGTTTTTTACGACATTGAAACCACCGGATTATCAAGAAATTCCACGTATTTATACCTGATCGGAGCTGTTGGAATTGAAGATGAAACTTGGAATTTTTATCAATGGATGGCGGAAAATGCAAATGAAGAAGAGACAATTCTGAGAATTTTTTCACAATTTCTTCAGCAATGTGATTTGCTGATTTCCTACAACGGAGACCGCTTCGACCAGCCATATCTGGAAGCACGATATGAAAAATATGGAATTTCCTCTCCGTTTACAGGAAAACAGTCGCTGGATCTCTACCTGACATTAAAACCGTTAAAGTCACTTTTAAAACTGTCTGCCATGAAACAGCCCTGCATGGAAGAATTTCTGGGGATCAAAGACAGGATTTATGATAATGGTAAGGAATGCATTAAACTTTACAAAGATTTTCTGAAAAAAAGAGATGCCTTTACAGCTGATGAAATCCTGGGACACAACCTGGAGGATGTGCTGGGACTGGGAAGAATCTTTGATATGCTGGGATATCTTTGCATCTATGATGGAGATTATGAAGTTACATACAGCGAATTTGACGGAGATAACCTGATCCTGAAACTGAAGCTCCCCTGCACACTGCCACAGGAATTTTCCAATGGAAACACCGACTTCTATCTGACAGGAAAAGACGAAGAAATCAATTTAATTATCAAAACAACTGACGGGAAACTGAAACAATACTATGCAGATTATAAGGATTACTATTATCTCCCGGAGGAGGATACGGTTATCCCGAAATCTCTCGGGTCCGGAATTGACAGAAAGCACCGGAAAGCAGCAACCAGAAATACCTGTTACACCTGGTTTACCTGCTCCGATGCCTTCCTCAGTTCTCCCGTACAGCAGAAGCAATATCTGACATATACGCTTTCCTGTCTGATTGGAACTCTAGAGCGTGTCTGAAAAATCATCTGTGATCATACATAAATATCGTCGAAAACAATTTCCAATGGATTGTGAAACGAAAAAGCCCTCTCACTGCTGACCGAGAAAATATAACCGTCAAATTCCATTGTCTCAAAAAAGCATGGCCTTTCTGAGGATTTTCCGAGGACAAACCCATCTGCTGTGGGAACCACTTCAAAAGAATCCAAAGGAAGGCTCATTCCTCTGCCTGTCATTTTCATATAACTTTCTTTTAATGTCCAGAGCGTAAAAAACGCCTTATCTTTGTTCTTCGCAGCCTTGATGTAAGCAAGCTCTGAATGGTAGAAATAATGTTCTGCCACCTCAAGAGGCGCATTGGCATTTTTCTCAATATCGCACCCGACTTCGCAGTCTGACAGCACACCCACAACATAGTCCCCCGCATGAGATACATTAAAAAAAAGGCCATCCACAACCGGCTTTTCATTGTCAGAATATCTCAGGCAGCTTTCCGTAAGCCCGTTTTCATCGAGGATTTTTCTGATGATGATCCCTGCACCCAGACTTCTTTTGCGGTCATCAGGCATACGATACCTGATGACCTTTTCTCTTCTTCTGATCCCAACCAGATCCAGAAGCCTTTCATTCTTAAGCGGATCCTCAAAATGATTAATATTGATCCTGTATAATTTCTGCATCTGATCAACAGTTACTTCTTCTGAATATCGATCTTGCTGTCAAACCCTGTAAGGCTGAATACATCGTAAACCTCATCAGAAACATTGATGATCTTAAATCCATCCTTTTGAGCCATTTTTTTGTAGGCCACGATCACCTGACGTAAGCCTGCAGATGAAATATACTCCAGATTTGTAAAATCAAATACCAGACTTGTGATGCTGTCTTCAAGTCCGGACAGAGCCTCCCCTAACTGGGGAGCTGTCTGTGTATCAAGCCATCCGCTGATTTCCATAGTTGCTTTGTTACCTTCTGTTTTTGTGATAATTTCCATTGTAATTTTCCCTCCTGAATCAATCAAAAAATGTAAGTCTGTCAAGTGCTGCAATTGCATTTTCCAGATATCTGTCATCTGTAACCGGCCATTTATAATCCAGCCTGTACAGAACCTGTGCTGTAAAACGATTGCTGTAATCAATGGTATAGATTTCATTTTCATTATGTGAGGTATAGGCGATCAGTCCGGAAACCGCATCAGAATCCTGACCGGTCTTTGCAAATTCCTTCACTGCTGCTTCAAACTCCTCATCTCTTACAATATCAATCCTGAATCCATAGCTGCGCATTGCGTAGATCAGGTCTGCCATATAAATATGATGGCTGTTGCATGCATGGAATACAGTAAATCTCCGGTCGGTCTGAGCCAGTCTCAGAACTGCCAGCGCAGTAGAATCAATCGGTGAGAATTCTGCCACCTCATGCATACCGCCCATAGGGAATTTACCTACAGCCGCATAACCTCTCAGGCTGCGAAGGAATCCATTGGTAATGAAATTAATCTGGAACTCACCGTCAGAGTTTCGGCTCATCAGATTACCTACCCGGACTACCTTGCCGTCCAGTCCCTCGGAAACTGCTTCCAGAACCGCCCTCTCTGCCAGGAATTTGGTGCGGATATATTCGTTGGTAATATTCTGTCCGATGTACAGATCATTCTCACAGAAAACTCTGGACATTGGCGGAACACCGTCAGAACCTTCTCCCGCAACGGAAACCGTAGAAATCTGGATCAGTCTGCGGCCGTTATTCTTACAGAAATCGATCAGATTTTCCACACCCTGCACATTAATTCTTTCCAGTACATCATCAGCCGCAAAATGCTTTACGCAGGCAGCGCAGTTAATGATGGTGCTGAATTTGTATTCTGAAAATCCTGTTACCTGTTCCTTTGAGGTAATATCCCCATCCACACAGATAATACGGCTTTCAAACAGCTCTTTGTATGGATCATCAAAATAGTACATCAGCATGTTCATCATTCGCTTTTCAGGCGATTCATATTTGCCCTTACGTACAAGACAGTAAACCTTACCGTCATAATTGTCAAGGAATGCTTTAAGGACATGGATCCCCAGGAAACCTGTGGCACCTGTGACCATAATATCTCCCAGCTTTTCCTTTGTGATCCGGTCTGCATTTTCTTCTGTATTTGCGCTGATCACATTCTGGATCCTGTTATAGTTATAATCCGAAAATTCATTCTTGCTCTGTGCAGCCTCTGTAACTCCGTCATCATCAACCAGAGCTGCAAGTTCCCGTACAGTAGGATATTTGAAAATATCCGCATATACCAGTGAAATATTCTTTGACAGACACATAACAGCAACCTTGGATGCAGTAAGGGAAGATCCGCCCAGCTCAAAGAAGTTGTCCTCAATCCCTACTCTTTCAATTCCCAGTGCTTTCTCAAAAATCTCACAGAGTGCTCTCTGAGCTGCAGTAACCGGCTCTACATAGCTGGCAGTGTTCGTGGTTACCTCCGGCATTGGCAGTGCTTTTTTATCAATCTTACCGCCCGGTGTCACAGGCATTTCCTCAATGCTGACAAAGAAAGACGGCATCATATAATCCGGGATCAGCGGCTCCAGGAAGGTCTTCAGTTCATCCTCCGGGATGGCTTCTCCTGTATAATAAGCTGTGATATATTTATTTCCACCCTTTTCAATTACTGTAACGGCTGCATTTTTCACCAGCTCATGTTTCAGAAGGGCACCTTCGATCTCACCAAGCTCCACACGATATCCTCTGATCTTCACCTGTGAATCGATCCGGCCTATGTACTCAATATTTCCGTCACCTTTCATGCGGACCATATCACCGGTCCTGTAAAGACGGCTTTCCTGCTCACATACAGCAAATGGATTTTCTACAAACACAGATGCTGTTTTTTCCGGAAGATTATGATATCCTCTGGCAATCTGCCTTCCTGCGTGACAAAGTTCGCCGGACGCACCCACCGGAAGCCGGTTCAGATTCTCATCCACAATGTAGCTGCGCACATTCCGCTGTGATTTTCCGATCGGGATGTTGTCATACTGTCTGTCTACCAAAAACTCTGTGGAAGAAACCGTATTCTCTGTAGGACCGTAGCCATTGATCATCTGATAGGTACGGTTACGGTAATGCTTGAATTTCTCGCCGCCAAGTGTAACAAATTTAAGAGCAGGTGCATCCTCCAGAAGTTCTGCAACCAGTTCTCCCATCTGGGTAGGGAAGGTTACGGTGGTGATCTCTTTTTCCTTTATATATCTGCTTATGGCAATGGCGTCCTTACGGATACTCTCCGGTAAAATATACAGGACTGCTCCTGCGGTAAGAGGTGCAAACAGATCGATCACTGACGCATCGAAACAGAAGCTCGCAAACTCTGCCACAATGTCATCCGGTGAAGTATTTCTGCTCAGTGTGATATATTCGATCAGGTTCAACAGATTTCTGTGCTCGATCATAACACCCTTTGGCTTTCCTGTGGAGCCTGAGGTATAGATCATGTAGGCAAGGTTCTCCGGTTTCGGAGAAATAAGCTCTGCAGAAAGTTCAAAATCCTCAGCCTCATCTGACACACTGTCCAGACTGATCACATTTCCGTCATAAAATTCCACAAGATTCTGATACTGATCGATCACAAGGAGATTTCTTGCTCCTGAATCCTTCAGCATATATTCAATTCTGCTCTGTGGATACTCCGGATCCAGAGGAACATAGGCTCCGCCGGCCTTCATAACACCCACATAGGCTACTGTATATTCTTTTGTCCTGCCGCACAGGATACCTGCTGCCTGTTCCGGGCCAAATCCGTTTTCCGTAAGCTTCTGAGCAATATAATCAGACATTCTGTCCAACTCTCTGTAGGTAAAATCTCCGGAGTCATCCCGCACTGCCGGTCTGTCCGGATATCTGGCAGCCATCTCCTTAAACAGATCTATGAAGGTCTTTCCTGCATGTTCCGGAATATCCTCCATCTGAGTTTTTTCCTCAAACATCAGCCGGATATCAGCCGGATCGCATTCCCTTAAGATTCCCTCTGCAGTGGTTTCCAGATTGTCAGCCAGATACCGGATAGTTTCCTCATGGTACATATCCCCTCTGTACTCAATCTCAAAGACAAATCTGTTCTTTTCAATGGAAATGCTGACAGAAACCGGTGCCTTTGCCATGTTCAGGCTGACAGGCTCCTCCTGTGCATATTCCCCGCCAATGGTGTCAAAAGCAAAATTGTCGCCCTGGTAAATAACCATGGCATCTGCCTTAATATCAAACTCATGGCTGATCTGTGAGAAAGGATAAATATCGTTGTTCATGGAATCGATCAGCTGTTTCTGTACACCGCTCAGGCAATCTTTAGCTGTTCCTGAGAAATCGCAGAAAACAGGGAGTGTTTTTACCAGCATACCCACTGTTTCCGAAAGTCTGGAATCGTTTCTTCCATGGTAAATAGTGGTAAATACAGCATCCTTTTTGAAATTATATTTTCCAAGTGTGATACCAAAAGCGGAAATGAAAAATACATTCTCCGTAATTCCATGCTTTTTACAGAATTCCTTCACATCCTGCACGGAAATGGATCTGGTCTCTCTGTGGTAAAGTTCTGCTGTTGGAGCCGCACCGTTTTTGTCCGGATAGAAGCTGATGCTTCCACCTGCATGTTCAAATACTGACTTATAATAATTCTCTGCATTTTTATAGATATCACCTGCCAGGGCATCTCTGTTATCCAGTGCCAGATCATAGGAAGTATAACCTTCCGGTTCCAGCTTCTCACCGCTGTAAGCTCTGTTAATATCATTAATTATAATAGCCAGAGATGTACCATCGGCAACAATGTGGTGAAGGTCCAGGAACAGATAATTACCATCACAGGTTCTGTAGATTTCAAACCGGAAAAGCTGTTCATTAAACAACATATATGGACGTACCAGAGTGTCTCTGTTCATTCCGTTTAAAATCGGTGTTTTATAACTGAGCCCATCGTTTCGTTTCTGAAGTACATTTCCGTTGTCATCCATAAACAGACGGGTTTTCAGATAAGGATGCGCCTCAACAGTACTGTCAATGGCTTCTGCCAGTCTGTCCAGATCCACCTTGTTATCAAGCTTTAACAGATACGGGATATTGTAAATGGTAGAACCCATATTTGCAGTACACTCAATGAAAATCCCCTCCTGAGTGTTGGTAAGAGGATAACTTTCCTGTACTTCTCTTTTGCTTTCTTTTCCCGCAGTTTTTACAAATTCCTCCATCATTCGGATAGTGGGATGATTCTTAATATCTGAAGTTTTGATCACAATGTCAAAGGCTTTGGAGATCAGGATATTCAGCTTAATGGCAGTGATGGATGTCAGACCTGCCTCATAAATATCTGTGGTAATCCCAAAATCCGTATACCCCAGAACCTCTGCGATACAGTCAAATAATATCTGCTGAACCTCATTCTCAGGCTTAATGATCTCCGCTGCTTTTTTCTCAGGCAGAGGAAGAGCCTTTTTATTTACCTTCTGGTTCTGGTTCAGAGGAATTTTGTCAATCTGCATGGTAACTGCAGGTACCATATAGGCAGGCTTTGTCTCTTTAATAAAATCATTCAGGGCATTGATATCAACAGTGCTGTCCGATACCACATAGGCAGCAATATATTTTCCACCATTTGGATCATCAAAGGCAACTACAGTGGCATCCCTGATGCCCTCATATCTGCGGATCACTTCCTCAACCTCAGAAAGCTCAATCCTGAAACCTCTGATCTTAACCTGGGAATCCTTTCTGCCAATGATCTGGATATTTCCATCCGGAAGAAATCTTGCCACATCACCTGAATGATACATCACTTCGTATCCCGGTGTATCATCATAAAGATTCTTTGTATAGACCTCGGCAGTTTTCTCAGCCTTATTAAGGTATCCTCTTGAAACCTGCCATCCGGTGATCATCAGCTCTCCGCATGCACCGGGAGGAAGCATATGCCCCAGCTTGTCTGTAATATAAAGCTTCACATTGTCAAGTGCTTTTCCGATCGGGACATTTGGATAATATTTGTCCACTTCAAATACAGTCGTAAAAATAGTCGCCTCTGTAGGTCCATAAGCATTGATAAACTTATAATCTTTTGGCGGCTCACATGGAACCAGTTTCTCTCCTCCTACAGAAAGATATCTCAGGCTCTTACAATCCATCTCCAGCGCAAACTGCCTTCCCACCTGAGTAGTCATAAAGGAATGCGTGATGCCATTTTCCTCAAAATAGCGCTGCAGTCCAATGAAATCCAGACGGATCTCCTCCGGAATAATGTGAAGCTGTGCACCGTTTGTGATGGCACCGTAAATATCCATCATGCAGGCATCAAAACCAAAGGAAGCATATGCAGCTATCCTGGACTCCGAATCTATGCCATAATATCTCTTGAACCAGTGACAGAAAGCAGTAATATTTCCATATTCCAGCATACAGCCCTTTGGCACACCTGTGGAACCGGAAGTATACAAAAGGATAAACAGATCATGCAGCTGCGGCTTCTTAAGCACAACATCCCTATCCTCCAGCTGCCAGATCTGATCTGTAAACAGCACCGGTCCTTTATATCCGTCTACCAGAGGAAGAAGCTCTCTGTCAGCAATGAGAAGCTTTGCAGAGGAATCCTCCATCATGTACATCAGGCGGTCCCTGGGATAGGTTGGATCCAGAGGCTGGTAAGCTGCACCTGCCTTTATCACGCCCATCGGCGCGATCGCCATATATTCACAGCGGGGGATCAGAATGGAAACAACATCTTCACTGCCGATTCCCTGGGATGCGATATATTTTCCAAGTCTGTCACTGATCTCATCCAGTTCTCTGTAAGTATATTTTTTATCCTTAAATACCACAGCCGTATGGTCAGGAATGGTCTGTACCAGCTCCTCAAACATATCAGCGATGGTCTTACTTCTGTCATATTCGCAGGCAGTATTATTAAATTCCGCAATTGTGTCCGCTCCATTTTGGGAAAGAACAGAAACTTCCGAAATATATTTTGCTTTCAGCAGGGAATCCATAGCTGCCTCATAGGATTCCAATATTCCACGTACAAAGGCTTCACTGTACATGTCACTGCGGTATTCTGCAGTAAGCACATATTTATGATCGTATTCTCTTACCTGGATCAACAGAGGCATCTTTGACATATCCGGAGAAAGGTCATGACCCCTGGCAACGGTATCACCGATTGGGAAATCATCCCCAAGCTCTGCCTGATATGCAAATACCAGATCAGAATTAATCCCGTACTTTGCACAAATATCAGAGAACGGAAAAATATCATTTGCCATGGAAGACAGAATCTGCTCAGAGAGCTCTGTCATATAGGCCTGTATGGTGACTTTCGGATCACAGGAACAGTAAACCGGCAGAGTCTTTACAAGCATGCAGACTGTATTCTCCAGTCTGGAATCATTTCTTCCATTATAAATAGTTGCAAAAAGACTCTCCTCGGAATTGGAATATCTGCTCATGAGAATGCCGAATACACCTGTAAACAGAATGTTTGGAGTAACCCCCAGCTTCTCACAGGCAGAAAGTACCAGAGACTCTCCGGTGTCCACAGGCATCGACAGATATCCTCTCTCAGGAGTCTTTCCTGAGCAGTCAGGAAGAGGCAGGGATTCTGTCTCAATTCCCTCGAAAATACTGTCATAATATTTCTCGGCCTTCTTATATTTTCCCTCTTTCATCTGCTGTTCTTCATCAAGGGCAGCATCAAAGCCTGTGTAGGATTCTTTCTCCAATTTCTCACCCAGATAGGCCCGATCGATATCCTCAAAAATAATATCATAGGAATTACCATCTGCCAGGATATGGTGGAAATCTGTAAAAAGATATTTCCTGTCTTCTGTCACATAAATCCCCGCCCGGAATAGCCGTCCCTTTTCCAGCTTAAAGGGACGCACCAGCTCATCTTTTATCTTTTCAAACTGCTCATTTGTGGTCCGGACCACCTCTGGTACAAAGGCTTCCTCACAAGGCTTCTGCACCATCTCTCCGCTGTCACTTAAATAAACCTTTGTCAGCAGATACGGATGTGCAGCGATCATCTGAGAAATGGCATCTGACAGCTTCTGAACGTCAACAGAACTTTCCAGTTCAAACAGGAACGGAATATTGTATACCGTACTCTCAGGATTCTTCATGCACTCTGCAAAAATACCCTTCTGGGAGCCGGTAAGAGGGTAAACTTCTCTCTTTTCATAGGTTCTGATCTTCGGTGCAAGCATCACATATTTTTCCAGTTTCTCCACCGTATTGTTTTCGTGGATATCACTGGTTTTCACAGTCACTCCGAATTCCTCTGAAATCAGAATACAAAGCTTCATGGCACTGATAGAAGACAGCCCCGCCCTGTAAAAACTTGTGTCAGTTCCAAAAAAATCATTCTCCACAACATCTGCAACGATTTCAAAAATCTTCTTCTGCATAGGAGTCTGGGGTTCTTTCAGATTCTTTGGCTGTGCAGCCGGCTTTGGCAGTGCTTTCTTATCAATTTTGCCATTCTGTGTCACAGGCATCTTTTCCAGTTGGACAAAAACCTCAGGAACCATATAATGAGCCAGGGACTCTGATGCATAGGCAGAAAGCTCCTCTGTATTGATCTGGCGGTCAGCCATAAAATAGCAGCAGAGGAATTTGTTATCTACAGGCAGAGTAATGCTGGTAATGATTCCCTCATAGGAATTGATCACTTCCTCGATCTCACCAAGCTCAATCCTCAGACCGCGAAGCTTGATCTGATTGTCTATTCTTCCGAAAAATTCAATCTCACCCTCAGGGCTGATCCTTGCAAGGTCACCGGTCTTATAAGCTCTCTCTCCGTTAAGATCAATGAATACAGCCTCTGTTTTATCCGGCAGATTCATATAACCTCTGCCAACGCCCAGTCCTGCGATCACAAGCTCTCCGGTCTCTCCGTCCGGAAGGATCTTATTCTCTTTATCTACAATATATACCTTCACATTACCGTTAGGCGTACCAATGGTAATGTTTCTGCTGTCCGTAATTACCTTCATGGTACAGCTGATGGTAGTTTCCGTAGGTCCATAACCATTCATAATGTAAGCATCCGGGTTTACTCTGCGAATCTTGTCATACAGAGCCGGAGGAAAAGCCTCTGCACCTACATCAAACACCTTAATCTGAGAAACTGCTTTTTCAAGCTGGGGCAGATCGATCATATTGGACAGGTAAGTAGGAGTTGTGGTCATAATATCCACTTTATTTCTGACGATCAGCTCACCCAGCATAAGAGGATTCAGAATCTCCTCATCAGAGGCGATCACCGCAGTCATCCCGTTGGTAAGTGGCAGAAATTCCTCCAGAACAGACACATCAAAGGTCATGGCTGCCATGGAAAGAGAAACCGATCCCCTGCTGACATAACCATAGGTTTCCGCATTCTTTGGATTAGGATTTACAAAATTGGCAAGGTTGATATGTTCGATCAGCACACCCTTGGGCTTGCCTGTGGAACCGGAAGTATAGATACAATAACAAAGATCATGCTCCCCGATCTTTACCTGAGGATTCTCTGCATTCTCATTCTCCAGAAGTTCCTCGATCAGAAGTACTGTACAGGGAAGCTTAGCAAACAGTTCCCTTCGTTCCTCTGCGATCTCCTTTGTTGTGATAATAAAAGGAGCTCCTGAATCCTCAAAAATATACCGGATCCTGTCATCAGGATAATCCGGTGTGGCAACTGCAAATGCGCCTCCTGCCTTCAGGATACCCTGTCGCACTGCATAGAAATCACAGCATCTCTCAAGAACCACACCTACGATAGTCTCCCGTCTGACACCTTTTTCCACAAGTGCATTGGCAATCCTGTTGGCCCGTTCGTTGAGCTGTGCATAGGTGAAGCTCTCTTTGCCGGAGACAACTGCACATTTCTCTGGATGAAGCTTCACCTGTTCCTCGAACAATTCTGTTACCGGCCGAAACTCAAAAACAAAATTGTTCCTTTCATTAATATTTTTCATTTTCATGTACCTCCTAAAAAGATATTATGGTATTATTCATATCAATCGCACGAATATAATCCATGGATTTTGATACCTTCTTGACAAGTTCAATCCCATGTATATCAAAGTCTTCACTGTCATACTGATATTCCAGAGGGTTGAAATTTACACCGTTATCTCTGATCCTCAGTCTGCAGAGATCATCCTCCAGACAGAGGTTAATGTCGATCCAGTTGGAGGTTTTTCCCCCGAATCGTATAATATTTACAGTCATTTCCTCCGCACACACTGCGGCAAGATTTGCCTTGCTTTTAGAAGCTCCCTGTTCCTGGCAGAACTCTATGATCCTCTTATGAACCGTTTGTGCTTCCTCCATGGTACTCTTAATGGAAAAATCCAGATTAATCCCCGGATTTTTGTCAGGAACAATATAAAAGCTTGTATTCTTATGCCTGATTTTTCTGAAAATACAGGCTGCAACTGCAGTTATGATCTCAGTGGCAACAAATCCTGCTGCAATTCCGTCGATACCGATCCCGTCAATCTGTTTCCATACAAGGATTCCCACCAGGGTTGCAGGCAGAACTACCACCGCATTCTCCAGAAATGTGGCAAAACTTGCAATGGCTGTCTCCTCAATGGACTCGTAATAGCTGATAATAAACTTATTCCACAGATAAGGTGCCACACACAAAGCAAAGATGCGCAGCGCCTGGACCATATGACTGCCCAGCTCGCCACCGCCGCTTCCGAACATGACAGTAATTTCCTCGGTAAACAGCATAATAAGGACAAAGATCACAGCCAGCAGGATATAACTGTATTTCAACATCTTTTTACAGAGAACCCGGATTCCCACGTAGTCCTTCTCTCCAAAAAGGATTCCTGCCACATTGGGGATCACACCGATGATTCCGCCTGTAAGCATCTCGACGATCAGCAGCACATTGTCACAGACAGTAAATACTGCCATACCTTCCTCGCCCAGCTGGTTCATGATAATGGTATTCAGTCCAAGCGCCTTTACAAAATTAGCTGCCATAAAGATCAGCATTGGCACGCCTGTGATGATTGCTTCCTTTGTGATTCCAAGTTCGCCTGGCTTTAGCAGGATCAGGTGGAGGTTTCGCTTATCAGAGCGGATATAAAGCACAAAAATTCCCATTGCAAACAGGAAACCAAGAACAGTTGATAAGGATGCACCTGTAATTCCCAGCGGAGTATATCTGAGGAATATATAGTCCAGCACAAGATTGATCACATTGGCTGCGATAAGGTAGGCTGATGCCAGCTCCGGATGATTCTCCACCCCAAGGTAATTGACCATCATCAGTCCAATTCCGATCACCGGTGCCCCCAGCATACTTACACGTATGTAATCTCTGGTATAACCGGTCAGGACACCGTCACCTGATACCAGAAGTCTGGCAACAGGTTCTGCTGCAGGAAGGGCGCAGATTGAAAAAATGATTCCCACCACAAGTGTTACTATAAATGTGGCAGAAAACAATTTCGATGCCCCTTCTTTGTCTCGTTTGCCAAGCATGTTTCCCACTGCTATGGAACCGCCGATACCAAGGCAGTATCCTGTCAGCTGAACGATTGTCTCCACAGGCAGGCTCAGGGTAACTGCAGACATTGCCTCCACCCCGATCAGGTTACTTACAAATATCGTATCTACGATATTTCCCAGCTGAAGCGCCAGAGACATCATAATCCCCGGAACAATATACTTGTTCAGCTTCGCATTCAGCAGTCTGTTATTTCTCTCTTCCATCGCTTCCTCTCCTTTGTTTTCAGTTTTTTCAAAATATTGTGCCGTAAAACTGTAAGATATTTAAATTTTACCATTTAGTGCGATAAATGGCAAGTTAATAAAGAATGGGAGAAAGCAAATAAATATTGCTATTTACTGTAACCTGATTCCCCATATTTTACAGTCTCTGGTGCCTACAACCGCATAGTTATCGTAGACAGCCGGGGAAGCCTCTATCACGCCATCGCTGACAGATAATACATCTTCCTGTTTACCTGTTTTACCATCAAGAAGGCGGATATCACCTGTACTGTTGCAATAAAGAACCTTTCCTGATCCGTCTTTGTTATAAACGCACACCGGAGAAGACCAGGCATATGAGGAAGAATCCTCCCATGCTTTAGATCCGTCAGATTTTCTCAGACAGGCAAGAACTCCCGATGCATTGTCAGAGGTCTTTGCCACTGTCACATATATATAATCGGCAAGGCTGTTCTTTCCACAGGCAATCGTAGACTGAACTCCACCGGAAACACCGTCATCAGTAGTACATTCATAATCTGTATGCCACACGATCTCACCGGTTTCTGCATCAATCTTCCAGACAGGGACAGTGGCTGTGTCATAACTTCTCCATCCAAGGCGGAAGGAAGTACTTACATACAGATACAGATGTCCTTTTTCGATTTCCAGAACAGGCGTTGAATTAGAATCATCCAATGTATCCTGAACCCATACCAGCTGAAGAGTGTTCAGATCCAGACACATAAGATTTCCCCCATTATCGGTCATAAATATATAGCCTTTATAGATTGCCGCACTGTCTTCCATTCCAAGCCAGAAAGACTCTGTACTGCTTCTTGTTCCATAGTAGCGCCATTTTACAGTTCTGCCCGGATCAATGGATAAAGTCCCACTGTTCAGATCATATTTTGTATTCAGCCTGATCAGATACAGGATTCCGTTCTCTCCCGGATAGATCAGGGTATCTGTCTCTGCATCCACAAGTGCTGATCCGTCAAAAAAGCTCAGACTTCCTCTGAGTGAAAACTCATCATTGTCTCCAAAAGTATACATAACACTACAATCCAGCAAGTTTACTACAAATACCTTTGCAGTTCCTTCGTTGCTGTTATATCCGGCGCCAACATACATAATCGGATATCCTCTCGGATCAAGGGCACCCGCACCCTTAAAAGTATATCCCAGATATAATGGGTCACGTGTCTTTTCTCCCGTTCTCAGATCCAGAAAATACACATACCCATCCATACAGGCATAGATTACCTCAACCAGTTCATCATCTGCCTTTGCTTTCTCTGTCATATTCATATGTGCTTTGACCTCTTTTGGCCATTTCATCATAAGCGGCTGTCCTGTCCAGCCACTTCCTGTCCAGACGGCACTGCCCGAAGAAAGAGAACCTGTATCTGCAGACCACAGTTTGTTCAGCCTGAAATCAGTCATATCTGCATAACCATGGGAAGGGGTATCGCGAAAACTGTTTCCGCGAAATGTGACGATTCCATCCACCTCAATATTAGTATAGCTGATCAGATTTTCCGGTTTTGTAGAATCCACACAATGAGGCTGAAAATTAATCTCTTTAGTCTCTTTCCTCCTAAAAAATATATCCTGTGAATTTCATCTTCTGCCTGGCTGTATCCGGCACATCGATCAGCCCAAAGCGATAGAACATTCCATAGATATAACTCACTCCGCGGATGTCGCCCAGAGCTTTTGGTCTGTCAACCACAGCTCCCACCTTCTTTATGTTTCTCAATGCCAGCAGCACTGAACTTAACGCCAGACTCTTACTGTTCTCCCTACGGTCGATCCACAATTCCCTTGTGTAGTCTCCATTCCGACCCTTTCTTACTTCATAAGTGAACGGAAGCCCTGTATAGGTTTTGAAACTCTCACCTGCATAGAGTAAAATAACCTCCCACAGATACTTCTCGTCCAGTGTTTCTCTCAGCTTCTCTACTGCCTGATATCCTTGTCTTTGCTGCATCTCTGATCTTTCCTGCATTCCTTCCTTTTGATCTCACTCCTACTCTTTTGATTTGCACTTACAACTTGTCAGAACGCTAAAGCGCGTTTGAAAAATCATTTCCATAATCTGCACGCCCCAATTTATCTTTCTGATTCGGACAGATATATTTATACTCATTTCTGTTTATACTCATTTCTGAGCAACGCAATTTCATGAGTCCATCCCTCATCATCATTTGGTGTCTCCAGAATAAACGGAATTCCCTCTGTGGCAGGATGATTGATCACGCGGACAAGTGCCTCCAGTCCTATTTCACCTTCTCCGATTCTGGCATGGCGGTCCTTATGGCTGCCAAGGGGATTCATGCTGTCATTTAAATGGATGGCTTTTAGTCTGTCCAGACCTATTATCCGGTCAAATTCTTCAAATACGTTGTCAAGATCGTTTACAATATCATATCCACCATCCCAGACATGACAGGTATCCAGGCAAACACCTAATTTATCTTTTAACTCCACCCTGTCAATGATCTGACGAAGTTCTTCGAAATTTCTTCCTACTTCTGTGCCCTTTCCTGACATAGTTTCCAGAAGTACAATCGTACTCTGATCTTTTGTCAGCACTTCATTGAGAATTTCCGCAATTTTACTGATTCCTACTTCTGCACCCTGTCCTACGTGACTGCCCGGATGAAAATTGTAATAATTTCCCGGTGTCATTTCCAGACGTCTCAGATCATCTGCCATGATTTCTCTGGCAAAATCCCTGAGGTTTTCTTTGGCAGCGCAGCAGTTCATAGTGTAAGGCGCATGAGCCACCAGCTTTCCAAAATAATTCTCCTCTGCCAGCTGCCCAAATGCCTGCACATCCTGCGGATCAATGTCTTTGGCTTTCCCTCCTCTTGGATTTCTGGTAAAAAATGCAAATGTGTTACCACCATTTGCCAGCATCTGCTTCCCCATTGCAAGATATCCCCGGGATGAGCTTGTGTGATTTCCTATATATAACATCTTTTTACTCCTCTTCTGTCGTATTTTCACAGTACCAGTTTATAGCAATCCTTTTATCATACATTATGGATTTTTTCAAAATTTTCTGTTTCATATCTGCATTATAGCATTTTAACAGATTTTGTTAAACATTTTTACTGTTATAAACAATTTTACGTCAAAAAGACATTGCTGTGAACGGAGTCAATTGTTCCAAAATTTTTCAGGTTGCGCTTATGAACTATCTTCATGTCAGTGAAGACAATATTTCATCTGGTCCTGCCCTTTACTTTCCATGTACCAACCTTAACATCCTATTCCCCAACAAACACCCCAGCATACATCCCAAACTATTATGAATAATATCATCAAACTCAAACAACCCTCTGCAAAGCAGCAGCTGACTAATCTCGATAGCAGATGATACCGCAATTCCCACAAGCAATCCCATCCACCATTTCAGTTTTCTGCCTGTCAACCCCGGCAATAAAATCCCTGCCGGAAAAAGCAGCAGAATATTCAACAGATTCTCCTGCAGTAAGCCATCTCCCGTAGTACTTCCCAGTCTGCCACATGCACCAATCCCCAGGATTTCCTTCCATGACCAGAATATCTCTAGCTGATACTGCCTGATCCCCGGAGTCCTCGTAAAAACAGTAGAACCAAATACAATTGCAAAAAACGTCAGAAGCAACAGTCCACAGACTGCCTGAATAATCACTATTTTATGCAGCCTTAATAATACTGCTGCCAGAAAAACAGCCATCAGGAAAACCACTGCAAAAGCAATAATTTCCCTGATCGTCCAGCTTCGATTATGTGTAATAATAATCTGATAAATGTCCACTATCTATCTCTCCCCATCTCATGAATTCTGAT
>OGOW01001056.1_pt1 | contig 27293 bp, 20 predicted proteins | sample 1552781 | NCBI WGS metagenome assembly OGOW01 (sample SAMEA2580145, study PRJEB22360) | human gut metagenome | biome: human gut; feature: human-associated habitat; material: faeces | place: Denmark | collected 2008/2010
TAAGTCATATACTTTTATGTGAATAATAGGACAACCTATTTCAGTATAAGACAATAATGCTTTTCCCAGATTGTTGAGCCAGTTCAGCAGTTGTTATTTTAGGATAAACAGCTACTTGATATTCTATCCATTTATCTAAATCATCGCCTTGAGTGCCACCTTGAGGGACATCTTGAGGGACATCTTCGGTATCACCTTGAGTATCACCTTGAGTATCACCTTGAGTGACACCTTGAGTGACACCTTGAGTGACATCATCATTCTCCATAATATTTGCCTCTATACCAGAATGAGATTCCTGCCAAGCTAAGATCATATTGGGGAACGTGACAGTAAACTGAGCACGATCAGAGAAGAAGGATGGAAGCATCTTTTCCTCAAAGTAGGGAAGGGCTTTAATCGGATTGATAATCTTGCCCATACCCGAACCTTTACGCTCCATATAACCCAACTGTGCAAAGATGTCTGCAATAACCGGATTGCGTCTGACAGAAGGAATGCCTTCTGTGTCGAGAACATCAGTTTTATAACGTTTACCATCTTGTGCCAGAAGTTTCAGTTGGTTAGTGGCACTAACCAACTCGTTTCCTTCCTTCTTCAGTTTTGTTTTCAGATACTTCCAATAGTTGCGGTTCTTGGTATAATCGTCTTGGTTGTTGAGCACACCAACGACATCCAAAACGGAAAACCACCATTGGATAGTGTCTCGTCCCAAACGGCACGCACTTCGCGGTCGTTGAAGAAACGGATGGATACCTTCTGTATATTGTTATTGCACATTGCTTTCTGTCTTGATTTCTTCTTTATCGGCCACTCATTCAGTACCTCTTTTAGTACCGCTTAACTGATACTGGAGTTTATCTTAGGTGGTACTAGAGTATCAAGTAACTGACATTGGAGTAACACTTATGTGGTACTGACAAGGGACTTTGAAGGCCTGAATCAGGCACTCCAATTGATGTGTTCCTCATATTTATCGAAGTCCATTTTGGTTGCTGCCCATGCGCGACAGTAGAGCGGTTGCTTCCAGGGTAGCAATGTGTTTTCTCACCATGCGTTCCGACATGCAAACGGGCTGAAAGCCCAATGAGCGCATAGCCCAGGGCAAGCGAAGCGACACCCTGGGTATTATCGTATTATCATTGGTACGCCCTGTAAGGGCAAAAGCATTAATCCTTAAATACATATTCCTTGCTGTATTCTACTCCATAGGATTCTAAAAACTTTTGGTACTCATCTTGAAACGACATTTTTTTGTGATGTATGCCTTGATTCTTTACATATTCCAATGTTTTTTCGACGACAGACTGGCTGACAGAGAAAACACCATATCCTTTCTGCCATGCGAATGTTCGATAATATGGTTCTATTGTTTTCATCCATCTACTACTGTTGCGTTTTACTTCCTCCACCACATGTGATATAGCGACATCCTTTGACAATAGAAATATTATATGTATGTGGTCGCAGATGCCGCCTACCTGTATTACTTTGCAACCTGTGGCATTCACCAATTGTCCTATGTAGGAATGAATGCGGTCGAGTTCTCTTTCACGAATGGGAGGACTCGTGGTCTTGATGTGGAAAATCAAATGTATGTAGAGTTTACTTAATGACTGTGCCATGTTTTTTACGCTTTTGCCCTTTCAGGGCGTTGATGATTTATTGTTTGTTACCCAGGGTGTCGCTTCGCTTACCCTGGGCTAAGAGCTTATTGGGCTTTCAGCCCGTTCCTGTCTGAATCAGAAGCTCCTGTTTGCTGTTTTCTTGTTTCGGGATGCCTTCGGGATTCGTTCGGGATGGGTTTACATTTAGAAGCTATGGGTGCTCACAGACAATCCATTTGCCGTTTTTGTTGCTGCTCATGCGTGACAGTAGACCGACTGATCAGAATCTGTTATATTAGGATATTTATCGTGAACTTTATCGTGAACTTTATCGTGAACTTTATCATGAACTCTGTTCAATTCTTCTCCTTGATGACATTCTTCACCTCTGGTATTTCCCTGATGGGCGCAACGATGTTTTTGCAAAATTATCTTTCCTTGCCAGCGAAAGTGCGATAGAGCAAATTCAATGGCTGATGGTTCAATGCGGACTCTATCAGTTCTCCCAAGAGCTCTGTTCCCTTCAGCAGATCATTGTGTTCAAACGATACGATATTTTCTGTATTGGGCTTGACTCCAAAAACGGAATAGTAACGACATTGTCCTGTCTGATAAGGCCGTTCATGTCGGCTTGTTGGTTAGCATGTGTTCTGTAAGCATCACCTTAATCCGATTTAGAGCTTGTTTCTCCATATTTTTTGTCCTTATATAATCAATATGCAAAAATAAGGTTTTTTCTTCGGAAACGGACGCTTTTTATAAAAAAACACTCCCTAAGCAAATAAATAGAAACAAGCTACGCAGTCTTTTTGCGCTACACAGAAAAATCAGTGGAAACGATGAAAAAGCGCATTTTTCATCTACCGCGCAAATAGACTGCGTAGAAAATGGGAGATCAGTCGATGTCGATCAGTTGGAAATGCTTGTTGAAGGTGAATTCCATGCCGTTGGCCAGCTCCACCTCATACTCCTTCTTGCCCATCTCCAGTTTCTTGACCGACTTTCCGGGATAGTGGAGGCGCAGGTAGCTTCGGATGGGGTAGGGGATCAGCTCCGCAGGCACCGATCCGTGCTTGCAGTCGATTTCTGTCAAATTGCCCCTTTTGTCAAACTCGAGTTTGGTGCCATTGCGCAGCACGACGTCATAGCTCTTACCGGCACCCGACTCCTTCTTGGCCAGCACCACCTTTTGGTGGCTGAAATGGCGCGTGATCACGGCCTGGGCCTTGGCGGGAAGCATGGCGACGGAGATGGGCTTGTCGTTGTCCACATGGGCAGAAATAGCGGAGGAGACGATGCAGCAGATGGCGATCATCAAAAATCTCATTGTTCTTTTCATAAACTTCAAATCTATTGTTTTATTATACCTATATACGGATCGTGCCGAGACACGATACACTGTTTGGACGGCTAAGGGTCGCAATGGTTTAAGGCTGCGCTCACCCTTGACAGAAAAAAACCACCCCCGGGGGACGGCGAGGGTGGTAATGGTCAGGTCATTGGGCTTGGCGTGTGGCAAGAAAGCGCTCCGCCTTGTGGAGGTCTTCGGGCGTATCGATGCCGACGGTCTCGACATCGGTCAGTCCGACCTTGATCTTGTAGCCGTTTTGCAGCCAGCGCAGCTGCTCCAGACTCTCCGCCAGTTCGAGCGACGACTGGGGCAGACGCGTGACCTCGCGCAGCACGTCGGCACGGTAGGCATAGAGGCCGATGTGCTTGAGGAAGGGGTAGGCCGCCAGCCACTCGCCCCGATCCTTGCCCCGAACAAAGGGGATGGGAGACCGGGAGAAGTAGAGGGCGAAGCCGTCGTTGTCGAGGACGATCTTGGGTGAGTTGGGATTATCCACGGCCTCGATGCTCTCGAAGCGCTTGCCGAGGGTGGCGATCTGCGTGGCGGGGTCGTCGAAGGCCTCCATCACCGTACGCAGTTGCGAGGGCTGGATGAAGGGTTCGTCGCCCTGAACATTGATGACGACGTCGGGAGATCCGCCGACCAGGTCGAGGGCCTCGCAGATGCGGTCGGTGCCGCTCTTGTGGTCGGATCGCGTCATGACGGCCTGGCCGCCAAACGCGGTGACGGCATCGTAGATGCGCTGGTCGTCGGTGGCAACATAGACGCGGTCGAGGACCGATCGTACCTGCTCATAGACGCGCTGGATGACGGGTTGGCCGCCCAGGATGGCGAGCGGCTTGCCCGGGAAGCGCGTAGAGGCGAAGCGCGCGGGGATGATGGCTATATACTCCATGGCGTGATTACTTGATGATGTGGAGCCACTTCAGCGGCTTCTTGACCAGTTCGCTGAGCTTGCTGTCCTTGTTCTTCTGCGGCAACGCATAGTCCTCGCGAATGTCGTACTTCGTGGAGTGGACAGGGGCCTGGTCGCCACCCTGCTTGCCACGGCCGCGGCCGCGCTTGCGCGAACTCTTCTTCTTGCCCTTGGGGGCGTCGGCCTGGGACTGGGCCTGCTGACCGCCCTGCTGGCTGCCTTTCTGGCCTCCCTGCTGGCCTCCCTGCTGACCGCCGCCCTCGGTGCCCTTGTCCTTGCCACGGCCGCGGGATCTGCGTTCCTTCTGGTCCTTTCGTTCCTTTTGGTCCTTCTGGTCGCGGCTGGCGTCGCCCTGCTGCTGCGGCTGCTGATCGCGGGCCTCACGAGGCTCGCGCGGCTCACGGCGCTGGCGTCCGCGGCGCGGCTGCTTCTCCCTGGGCTGATGGTCCTGGGGCTGCGCCTGCTGCTGGCCGTCCTTGGCCACGGGCTGATCGGCCTTGTCAGCCTCACGGGGCTGCGGCTTGGCGGCCTTCTCGGCGCGCTGCTTGTTCTGGCGGTTGCGGCTCTTCTTGTCCTTGTGGCTCTGCTGGTCGCGGGCCTCGCGGCGGCGGCTCTTCGCACTCTTGCCCTTGGCGGGGCGCGCCGACTGGCTATATTCGGGTGCATCGCCGACGTCCTCGGGCAGGGGCACCTTCTCCACCGTCTTCTCCAGGAACTTCTCTATCTGCTGGAAGTAGTACTGGTCCTGCTCGCTGACCAGCGTGATGGCCACACCGTCGCGGTTGGCACGGGCCGTACGGCCGATACGGTGGACGTAGTCCTCGGCGTCGCGGGGCACGTCGAAGTTGACGACCATCGCGATGTCGTCGATGTCGATGCCGCGGGAGATGATATCGGTGGCGACGATGACGTCGAGCTGGCCGCTCTTGAACTGGAACATCATCTCGTCGCGCTCGGCCTGGTCGAGGTCGGAGTGCATCTCGCCGCAGTTGACCTTCATGCGCTTCAGCGAGGCAGCGATCTGCTTCACCTTCTGCTTGGAACCGGAGAAGATGATGACGCGGTTGAGGTCGCCGGCCTTGAAGATGTCCTTGAGAATCGCCATCTTCTGCGTCTCGTAGCAGACGTAGGCCTTCTGCTGGATCTTCTCGGCGGGCTTGCTCACGGCGAGCTTCACCTCGACGGGATTCTTGAGCAGCGTCTTGGCCAGGTCCTCGATCTTGTCGGGCATCGTGGCCGAGAACATGATGGTCTGGACGTTCTGCGGCAACTTGCGGGCGATGGTGAGGATGTCCTCGGAGAAGCCCATGTCGAGCATGCGGTCGGCCTCGTCGAGGATGAAGAAGCTCACGCGCGAGAGATCGACGTTGCCCAGCGACATGTGGGAGATGAAGCGGCCGGGGGTGGCGATGACCACGTCGGCACCGAGGGAGAGGCTCTTGAGCTCCTGGTCGTAGCGGTTGCCGTCGTTGCCGCCATAGACGGCCACGCTCGACACGCCGTCGAGATGGTAGGCGAAGCCCTGCATGGCCTGGTCGATCTGCTGGGCCAGCTCGCGCGTCGGCGACATGATGACGCAGTTGATGGCGTCGGCAGGATAGCCGCCGTCGGCCAGCTTGGAGAGGATGGGGAGCAGGTAGGCTGCCGTCTTGCCCGTGCCGGTCTGGGCGACACCCAGAATGTCGCGGCCTGCGAGGATGTGGGGGATGCAGCTTTCCTGTATGGGAGTGCACGTCTCGAACTGCATGTCGTCCAAGGCGTCGAGCACATAATCGTTCAAATCTAATTCGTCAAAATACATCTTTTCTGAAAGATAAAAATGGTGAGTGATACTACCTTGGCGCGTGCCTATAGCAGAAATAGGCTATGAAGGCAAAGATAAGGTTCGGAATCCATGCGGCCAGCACGGGGGGCGTGCCAGCATTGATGGCAAAGGTCGAGGAGACGGTCTGGAGCATGATGTAGCCGAAGCTCAGGCCCAGGCCGATACCCAGATAGAGGCCCATTCCTCCCTTTCGCTTTCGCGCCGAGAGCGAGAGTCCGATGATGGTGAGGATGAAGGAGGAGAAGGACATGGCGATGCGCTTGTGGAACTCCACCTCGTACTGCACGACATTGCCCGAGCCGCGGCTCGTCTGCTTGGAGATGTAGTCGAGGAGCTCGGGCGAGGTGAAGGTCTCCTGCTGGCCCTTGGAATAGACCAGGTCGGTGGGCTCCATGAGGATGACCGTGTCCTTGACGTCGCCGGTGACGATCCGCTCGCGCAAGCCGACCAGCGTGCGCGTCTTCCAGTTGGTGGCCTTCCAGTGGTACTTCGCGTCGGCGATCGTGTCGTACTGGATCTCCATGGCCGTCATGTGGCTGACCAGCTTCTTGCCCTCAAACTTGTCGAGGGAGAAGCCGTAGCCGCGCTTGTAGCGGTCGTCGTAGTGCTGGATGTAGGCCACCGTGCCCTTGCCCACCTGCAGCTGGACGTTCTCCGCCGAAGTGTTCTTCTTGGAGTTGCGGTAGAGCGACTCGAAGTTTTGGCGGATGACCGTGCCGTGTGGGATGACGAAGCTGTTGAGGTAGAAGGTGACGCTGGCGATGAGCACGCACGAGATCATGTAGGGGCGCATCAGCCGCCGGAAGGAGACGCCCGAGGAGAGCATCGCGATGATCTCGGAGTTGCCGGCCAACTTCGAGGTGAAGAAGATGACGGCAATAAACACGAAGAGCGGGGAGAAGAGGTTGGAGTAGTAGGGGATGAAGTTGGCGTAGTAGTCGAAGACGATGGCACGCCAGGGCGCATGGTACTTCGTAAACTTCGAGAGGTTCTCGTTGAAGTCGAAGACCAGGGCGATGGAGATGATCAGCACGATGGAGAATATGTAGGTGCCGATAAACTTCCGGATGATGTACCAGTCGAGACGACCGAAAAGGTGCTTGGGCGACAACTTGCGCAGCACACGCGCCACCCTGGCCCCCGCCCGGCGTATCGTCTCGGGCTGGGGCATCCTGCGCCTCATCTTGTCTATGGTCTCTCCCATCTGCATGTCGAAATTTTTGTTTTTAAAGTCTGTCCTGCGAACGTAAAGGGACCGGGCCTATATCCTCCGCCCGAGTTGGTCGATGACGGAAGACTTCCACTGGGTGAAGTCGCCCTGGATGATGTGGGCCCTGGCGTCGGTGACGAGCCGCAGGTAGAAGGCAAGGTTGTGGATGCTGGCTATCTGCATCGCCAGCAGCTCGCCCGCCTTGAAGAGGTGGTGGAGGTAGGCCTTGGAGGTGATGCGGTCGATCTCGCAGCCCGTGGGGTCGAGGGGCGAGAAGTCGGCCTCCCACTTCTTGTTGCGCATGTTCATCGTGCCCTCGTAGGAGAAGAGCATGGCGTTGCGGCCGTTGCGCGTGGGCATCACGCAGTCGAACATATCGACGCCGCGCTCTATGCCCTCCAGGAGGTTTTGCGGCGTGCCCACACCCATGAGGTAGCGCGGCTTGTCCTTGGGCAGGATGGCGTTGACGACCTCAATCATCTCGTACATCACCTCGGTGGGCTCGCCCACGGCCAGTCCGCCAATGGCATTGCCCTCGGCGCCCTGGTCGGCGACGTACTTAGCCGCCTCGCTCCGCAGGTCGGGATAGGTGCAGCCCTGGACGATGGGAAAGAGGGCCTGGGGGTAGCCGTAGAGGGGCTCGGTCTCGCGGAAACGCTTGAAGCAGCGGTCGAGCCAGCGCTGGGTAAGCCCAAGGCTGTTCTTGGCGTAGGCGTAGTCGCTCTTGCCCGGCGGACACTCGTCGAGCGCCATGATGATGTCGGCACCGATGACGCGCTCGATGTCCATCACGCGCTCGGGAGTGAAGATGTGCTTCGAACCGTCGATGTGGGATCGAAACTCGCAGCCCTCCTCCGTGAGCTTGCGGATGCCCGTGAGGGAGAAGACCTGGAAGCCGCCGGAGTCGGTGAGGATCGGGCGGTCCCAGCCGTTGAAGCGATGGAGGCCACCAGCGGCCCGGAGCACCTCGCAGCCGGGGCGGAGGTAGAGGTGGTAGGTGTTGCCCAGGATGATCTGGGCCTTCACCTGCTCCTGGAGTTCGCGGAAGTGGACTCCCTTCACGCTGCCCACCGTGCCCACGGGCATGAAGATGGGGGTGAGGATCTCGCCATGGGCCGTCTGGATGCGGCCGGCCCGCGCGTCGCTGTAGGCGTCGGTGTACTGCAGTTCGAACGTCATTGGCCCTTCTCCTCCTTTTGATCCGCAGTTTCCTCGACGACGAGCTGGACGGGGTGGGCCACCAGTTCGTCGGTGAGGGCGAAGTCCCACACCTGCTGCACGTTCTCCACATAGTGGAAGGTGACGCCCTTGCGATAGATCTCGGGGATCTCCTCCACGTCGCGCTGATTCTCGGCACACATCACGATGTCGGTGATGCCGGCACGCTTGGCGGCGAGGATCTTCTCCTTGATGCCGCCGACGGGCAGCACCTTGCCGCGCAGCGTGATCTCGCCCGTCATGGCCGTGTTCTTGCGCACCTTGCGCTGGGTCAGCGCCGAGGCCAGGGAAGTGGCGATGGTGATGCCCGCAGAAGGGCCGTCCTTGGGCGTGGCGCCCTCCGGCACGTGGATATGGATGTTCCACTGGTCGAAGAGGCGGTAGTCAACGCCCAGGGCGTCGATATGGGCCTTGACGTACTCCAGGGCGATGACGGCGCTCTCCTTCATCACGTCGCCGAGATTGCCCGTGAGCGTCAGTTTGCCGGCCTTGCCCTTGGAGAGCGAGGTCTCGATGAAGAGGATCTCGCCGCCCACGCTGGTCCAGGCCAGGCCCGTCACCACGCCCGCGTAGTCGTTGCCCTGGTAGATGTCGCGGTAGAAGGGCGGTTTGCCCAGCAGGCCCGGCAGCATGTCGGGGGTGATCTTGTTGGAGGGCAGCTGGCCATCGGTGGCCTGGCGGAAGGCGAGCTTGCGCAGCGCCTTGTTGATCTGCTTCTCCAGCTGGCGCACGCCGCTCTCGCGGGTGTAGTTTTCGATGACCTTCTCCAAGGAGGCCTTCGTAAACTTCAGCTTGGGCTCCACCTGGTCGAGCCCCGTGTTCTCCAGTTCGCGGGGGACGAGGTGGCGCTTGGCGATCTCTATCTTCTCCTCGGTGATGTAGCCGCTGACGGGAATCACCTCCATGCGGTCCAGCAGCGGACGGGGGATGGTGTTGAGGTCGTTGGCCGTGGCGATGAAGAGCACCTTGGAGAGGTCGTAGTCGGTGTCGAGGTAGTTGTCGTGGAAGGCGTTGTTCTGCTCCGGGTCGAGCACCTCCAGGAGGGCCGACGCGGGGTCGCCATTGACGGTGTTCTGCGTCACCTTGTCGATCTCGTCGAGGATGAAGACGGGGTTGGAGGAGCCAGCCTTGAGGATGCTCTTGATGATGCGTCCGGGCATGGCGCCAATATAGGTGCGGCGGTGGCCGCGCACCTCAGCCTCGTCGTGGAGGCCGCCCAGCGAGACGCGGACGTATTTTCTGCCCATGGCCTCGGCAACGCTCTTGCCCAGCGAGGTCTTGCCGACGCCCGGAGGACCGTAGAGGCAGAGGATGGGGGACTTCAGGTCGCCACGGAGGCGGAGCACGGCCATGTACTCCAGGATGCGCTCCTTCACCTTCTCCATGCCGTAGTGGTTGCGGTCGAGGACGCGCTGCGCACGCTTCAGGTCAAGGCGGTCCTTGGTATATACGCCCCACGGCAGCGAGACGAGCGTCTGCAGGTAGTTGAGCAGGACACTGTAGTCGGGCGACTGGGGATTGATATTGTCGAGCTTGGCGAGCTCCTTGGCAAAGAGCTTGCTCACCTCATCGGGCCAGGGCTTGAGGAAGGCCTTCTTCTTGAGTTCCCTCTTGTCCTCAGACTCGCCGCTGTCGCCCAGCTCCTCGCGGATGTTCTTGATCTGCTGGTGGAGGAAGTACTCCTTCTGCTGCTCGTCGATGTCGGCGCGCGTCTTGTTCTGGATGTTCTTCTTGATGTGCAAGAACTGGGTTTCGCGGTTGAGGACCTTCAACAACTTGAACAGTCGCAGCTTCATGTTGTCCTCCTCCAGCAGCATGATCTTGTCGTAAATGTTGCTGACGATGTTGGAGGCGACGAAATTGACGATGGAGAGGTGGTTGCTGATGTTCTGCAGGGCGACCATCGCCTCGTTGGGGATGTCGTCGTTCATCTTCACATAGATCTCGACGCCCTGGCGCAGGCCTTCCACGGCCGCGGCAAACTCCTTGTCGTCTTCTGCGGGGAAGACCTCAGGGATCATCTCCGTCTCGGCGGTGAAGAAGTTGTTGGCGTCGTCGAGCGACTTGAGACGGCAGCGCGCCGAGGCGATCACGATGGCCGAATGCTCATTGTTGGATCCGGGCACCTCAAACTCCTTGACGAGCTTGGCATAGACGCCCACTTCGAAGAGGTCCTCCTGGATGGGGTAGTCCACGCTGGCGTCTTTCTGTGCGAACACGGCAAAGGTCTGGTCGGGATGATCGCGGAGGTAATCCAGCAGCTTCAAACTCGGCTGGCGCCCAATGAGAATCGGGGTCATGACGCCGGGGAAGGGGATCAGATTGCGGGTGATGAGGACGGGGATGGGACCATCCACGGAACCGACCTCCTTGGCCAGCGCCGAGGGGTCGCCGTCGTAGTCCGACAACATCATCCGTATCGTTGTATTTTGCTTCATTATCTTATTGTCTTCTGTGTTTTGGCGTGCAAAGGTACAAAGAAAATTCCTATTTCATGGAAAAATCCGTGCGAAACCTTGACTTTGCCCGCACAATGCGGCATTAGGTTGGCCGCAAGGCAGGCAATGGGGTAGCTGAAAGCGCGGGCGACAGGCTGGCCGCACGCGTGGGACAGAATCCACAAGGCAGGCGATGGGCTCAGTCTAAAGTCTGATCACCTGCTTCACGCCCTTGACCGTGCGCAGCTTCTTGATCAGCAGGTTGAGCTTCGACTTGTCGTCGAGCTGCACGACAAGATTGCCCGAGAACAGGCCGTCATGGGAGTCGATATTGATGGATCGCATCACGATCTTCTCGTCCTTGCTGATGATGTTGGTGATGTTGCTGACGATGCCGATGTCGTCATTGCCGATGACGCGCAGCGTGATGTCGTAGTGGGAACTGCCCTTGCCGCTCCATTGCGCACGGACGATGCGGTAGCCGAAGCGGCGCTGCATCTCGGCGGCGTTGGGACAGTCGGCACGGTGGATCTTGATGCCGCCATTGACGGTGACGAAGCCAAACACCTTGTCGCCATAGATGGGGTGGCAGCAGCGGGCGAGCGAGAAGTCGATGCCCTTGAGGCTCTTGTCGATGATGAGCACGTCGTCGTTCTTCTTGGCCTCGGTGGTGGCGGGGTGGGCATACTCGAAGTTTTCCGCGCTCTCGGCCTCGCGCTCCTTGACCTGGCTCTGGTCGACCAGGGCCTGGTATTCGTCGAGGACGCGGGTGGGGTCGAGGCGGCCTTCGGCGATCTGGTGGTAGAAGTCGCTCTGCTCCTTGAAGCCCATCTTGCGGATGAGGTGGGCGACGGTGGCCTCGTCGTAGTCGAGCTTCTTGTTCTTGAGGCGGCGCTCCAGCAGCTCCTTGGCGTAGAGGCCCTGCTTCTGACGTGTCTCCTTGAGCGAGAGGCGCAGCTTGGCGCGGGCACGGGAGGTGACGAGGATGCGCAGCCACTCCGGCTTCGGAGTCTGGTTGCTGGCCGTCAGGATCTCGACCGTGTCGCCACTGTGGAGGGGCGTGCGGAAGGAGACATTCTTGCCGTTAACCTTGCCGCCGACGCAGGTGTCGCCGACGCGCGAGTGGATATGGTAGGCGAAGTCGAGCACGGTGGCTCCCTTGGGAAACTTCAGCAGGTCGCCCTTCGGGGTGAAGGCATAGACCTCGTCCTCGTAGAGGTCGAGCTTGAACTGGTCCATCACCTCCAGGTTGTCGCCTGCCTCCAGGGCGGTGCGGATCGAGGCGAGCCACTCCTCCATGCCGCCGCCGTCGGCCTTCACGCCCTTGTAGCGCCAGTGGGCGGCGAGGCCGTGCTCGGCCACCTCGTCCATGCGCTCGGTGCGGATCTGCACCTCCACCCACTTCTGCTCAGGACCGAGCACGGTGATGTGGAGACACTCGTAGCCATTGGACTTCGGCACGCTGATCCAGTCGCGCAGGCGCTTCGGGTTGGGCTGGTACATGTCGGTGACGATGGAGTAGGCCTGCCAACACTGCATCTTCTCCTTCTCCAGCGGGGAGTCGAGGATGATGCGGATGGCAAAGAGGTCGTAGATGCCATCGACGCCACACTTCTGCTTCTTCATCTTCTGCCAAATGGAGTGGATCGACTTGGTGCGGCCCTTGATATGAAATTTGAGTCCGGCCTCGGTGAGGTGCTTGCTCACCGGACCGATGAAGCGCTCGATGTAGGCGTCGCGGGAGCGCTTCGTGGCGTTGAGTTTCTCCTTGATCAGATAGTAGGCGTCGTGCTCGAGATACTTCAGCGAGAGGTCCTCCAGCTCGCTCTTGAGCTGGTAGAGGCCCAGTTTGTGGGCCAAGGGGGCGTAGAGGTAACTGGCCTCCTCGGCCACCTCGTGCTGCGCCTCCTTGTTGGGCGTGTCGCGTATCTGGCGCATCAGGCAGACGCGGTCGGCGATCATGATGAGCACCACGCGCATGTCCTCGGCGAAGGAGAGAAGCAGGTTGCGGAAGTTCTCGCTCTCCACAATGGGAGTCTTGCTGTAGAGCTCCTGGACGCGGACGAGGCCCTGGAGGATCGTCGCCACGCCCTCGCCGAAGTCCTTGCGCGCCAGCGTCGTGTCATAGTGGCCGCGAAGCACGCTCTCGTAGAGCATGATGGCCAGCAGACTGTCACGGCGCAGGCCGATGTCGCCGACGGCCACCTTCGCCGTCATCAAAGCCTTGAGGACGGGATTGAGGCCGAAGCGGTCGCGCTCGATGTGGCGAGCCTCGATCTCAGAATGGATATGGGTGCGCAGACGCTCCACGTCAGTACCGGTCAGGGTGTCGTTGAGCATCTCGTGAATCTCCTTAGTAAGTGCCTCGCAGGCGTGCTTTTCTTCCTCGGTGAAAACGAATTTTTCTTCCATTGGCTGACGTTGCTTTGATGAATGATGCTACAAAGTTACGAAATTTCATCTGAATATTTCCCGATTTAAGAAAAAGTAAGTATATTTGTGCATTGGTTAGAGGACAACAAATAGACCACCTTATTTATAATATTAATATCGCAAAAGGATATGCTGACACAACAAGACTTGCAACAGATTGCTGCCAAGGGCATTGCCGAAGAGCAGCTGCAGAACCAGATGGATGATTTCAAGCGCGGATTCCCCTTTCTGAGGCTCGACTCCGCAGCCACCGTGGGTCATGGCATCCTGGCACCGACGGACGCCGAGCGCGAGGAGTACATCCGCCAGTGGGACGCCTACAAGGCCGGGAAGCACCAAGTGACGAAGTTTGTACCCGCCTCGGGCGCTGCCAGCCGCATGTTCAAGAATTTGTTCGCCTTCCTCGACGCCGACTACGACGCCCCGCAGACGAGTTTCGAACACGAGTTTTTCGACCACATCCACCAGTTTGCCTTCTTCTCCGAGCTCGACGCTGCCTGCCTGAAGAATGAGGGCAAGAGAATCGACGACCTGCTGGCCGCAGGAGGACACAAGGCCGTCGTGGCCAACCTGCTGGAGGAGCGCGGCCTCAACTACGGCCAACTGCCGAAGGGCTTGCTCCGCTTCCACCGCTATGAGGACGGGGCGCGCACGGCCATGGAGGAGCACCTCGTGGAGGGCGCACGCTACGCCAGCACCAACGGCGAGGCCCACATCCACTTCACCGTCTCGCACGAGCACCTGCCTTTGTTCAAGGCGGAGGTGGAGAAACGGGTAGGGAAGTATGCGGAGAAGTACCAGGTGCGCTACGACATCTCCTTCTCGGAGCAGAAACCGAGCACGGACACCGTGGCAGCCAATCCCGACAACTCGCTCTTCCGCAACGAAGACGGGTCGCTTTTGTTCAGACCGGGTGGACACGGCGCGCTCATCGAGAACCTCAACGACCTGGAGGCCGACGTGGTCTTCATCAAGAACATCGACAACGTGGTGCCCGACCGGTTGAAGGAGGACACCGTCACCTACAAGGCGCTGCTGGGTGGCGTCCTCGTGACGCTGCAGGAGCGCGTCTTCGACTATCTTAGATTGCTCGACGAGGCAACGCCGACGAAGGAGAAACTGGCCGAGATGGAAGACTTCCTGGAGCACACGCTCTGGTGTTTGCCGCCGAAGGAGAAGGCGGGATGGAGCGACCAGGAGCGTGCCGACTACCTGCACCGCAAGTTACACCGACCGATCCGCGTCTGTGGTATGGTGAAGAATGTGGGTGAGCCCGGCGGAGGCCCGTTCCTCGCCTACAACCAGGACGGCACGGTGAGCCTGCAGATTCTGGAGTCGAGCCAAATCGACAAGGCCAACGAGGCCTACCAGCGGATGTTCTCCGAGGGTACGCATTTCAATCCCGTGGACCTCGTCTGTGGCGTCATCGATTACAAGGGCGTGGCGTTCGACCTCCCGAAGTTTGTGGATCCCTCCACGGGCTTCATCAGCACGAAGAGCAAGAACGGACGCGAACTGAAGGCCCTGGAGCTCCCGGGACTGTGGAATGGCGCGATGAGCGACTGGAACACGGTCTTCGTCGAAGTGCCGCTCTCTACGTTCAATCCCGTCAAGACGGTCAACGACCTGCTCCGCGAGCAGCATCAGTAGGCCAAGGCCTGGCCAGCCAACCATGTTCATGGGAGGGACGGTCTGCCTACGACAACGGTAGGCAGAGGGCCTGGCCAAGACGCTCGATGGATCTACCTAATATAGGTATAAATACAAGCACAAGTATAAGCACGAATATAAGTACAAGAAAAAGCACAAGTACAAGTAGAAAAAAAGTACGAGAAAAAGTACAAGTAGAAAAAAGTACAAGAAAAGCCGCTGAATGGTCAGCGGCTTTTCTCGTTATATGCAATTTACTTGCGATGGTTCGTTTTCTTGATTATCCGAAGTTATCGTACATGATGCTCTCCGGCTCCACACCGAGACTGTCGAGATAGTCGGTGACGGTCTTGATGAGCATGGGAGGACCGCAGAGGTAGTACTCGCAATCCTCGGGAGCGTCGTGGTCCTTCAGATAGGTGTCGCGGATGCAGTTGACGGCGAAGCCCGTGTAGTACTTCACACCCAGCTCGTCGGCCTTCGGATCCTGACGGTCGAGAGAGAGGTGCATGTGGAAGTTGGGGAACTCCTTCTCCAGCTCCCAGAAGTCCTCCAGGAAGAAGGCCTCGGTCAGCGAGCGTGCGCCATAGAAGAAGTGCATCTCGCGGTCGGTGCAGTGGAGCGTCTTCGTCATGTGCATGATCTGGGCGCGGAGCGGAGCCATACCAGCACCACCACCAATCCAGATCATCTCGCGCTTAGACTCGAAGTTGGGATGGAAGTCGCCGTAGGGACCCGACATCATCACCTTGTCGCCAGGCTTCAAGGAGAAGATGTAGCTGGAACCGATACCGGTCGGCACATCCTGGAATCCTACCTCGGGACGCGGCTTGAACGGCGTCGTGGCGATACGCACCGTCAGGGTGATGATGTCGCCCTCGGCGGGGTAGTTGGCCATGGAGTAGGCGCGGATCGTGGGCTCGGGGTTGTGAGCCTTCAGCGAGAAGATGTTGAAGTTCTTCCATGCTGCGATATAGTCCTCGCCGATGTCGTTCTTGTCGAAGTCCTTGTCGTAGTCGATGCAGTCGTAGGCAGGAATCTTGATCTGGGCGTAGGAACCCGGCACGAAGTCCATGTGCTCGCCCGGGGGCAGAGCCACCTTGAACTCCTTGATGAAGGAGGAGACGTTCTTGTTGGAAAGCACGGTGCACTCCCACTCCTTGACGCCCATCACAGACTCGGGCACCTTGACGCTCATGTCGCCCTTGACCTTGCACTGGCAACCCAGGCGCCAGTTCTCCTTGATCTGCTTGCGCGTGAAGTGGGGACGCTCGGAGTCGAGGATCTCGCCACCACCGCTGAGCACCTGCAGCTTGCACTGTCCGCAGCTGGCCTTTCCGCCACAAGCGGAGGGCAGGTAGATGCCGTTCTCGTTGAGCGTGGCCATGATGCTCGATCCCTGATCGACGTTCAGCTGCTTGTCGCCATTGATCGTGATGGTCACTTTTCCGCTCGGGCTAAGAAACTTCTTGGCCAAGAGCAGGATGACAACCAACAGGAGTATTACCGCAAGGAATACTCCTACACTGCTGATAATGAAATTGATATCCATACGGTAATATTAAATTTTAAGTCCTGAGAAGCACATCATGGCCAATGCCATGAGGCCGACGGTGATAAATGTGATGCCGAGACCCTGCAGGGGCTTGGGCACGTCGCAGTACTCCATCTTCTCGCGGATGGCACCCATCGAGGCAATGGCGAGCATCCAGCCCAGTCCTGAGCCGAAGGCGAAGGAAATGGCGTCCCAGACGTTGCCGATGTACTGTGAGGAGGCGGGGTCGAGACCGATGCGCTGCTGCATGAAGAGCGAACCACCCATGATGGCGCAGTTCACGGCGATCAGCGGCAGGAAGATACCCAGCGCGCCATAGAGCGACGGGGAATACTTCTCGACAGCCATCTCCACGATCTGGACGATACCTGCGATGACGGCGATGAAGAGAATGAAACTCAGGAAGCCCAGGCCCAGCGGGTCGAGCACCTTCGTCTGAAGGAGATAGTTGACGGGCAGCGTGACCACCAGCACGAAGGTGACGGCGGCACCGAGTCCCACCGAGGTCTTCACGTTCTTGGAAACGGCAAGGAACGAGCACATGCCGAGGAAGAAGGCGAATACCATGTTGTCCACGAAGATGGACCGGAAAAATAGACTGATTATATGTTCCATAACTTATATCTCCTCCTTAATTGTTCTCCTTGTAGAAATAGGCACGGTGTACCCAGATGACACATCCCACGAGGATGAGGGCCGTAGCCGACATGGTCATCATACCATTGTTCATGTAGCCAGCCTGATAGACGCTCTCGGGGATGAGCTGGAAGCCCAGCAGCGATCCGCGGCCGAAGAACTCGCGCACGCCACCGACGATGACGAGGATGAGCGCGTAGCCCAGTCCGTTGCCGATGCCGTCGAGGAACGAGGGCCAAGGCTTGTTGGTCATGGCAAAGGCCTCCAGACGACCCATGAGGATACAGTTGGTGATGATCAGACCGACATAGACGGAGAGCTGCACGCTCACGTCGTAGGCGAAGGCCTTGAGCACCTGGTTGACCACCGTCACCAGCGCGGCAACGACCACCAGCTGCACGATGATACGGATGCGGTTGGGGATGGTGTTGCGGATGATGGAGATGATCGTATTGGAAAATGCCGTGATGATTGTTACGGCAAGGCCCATGACGATAGCCGGCTTCAGCTGCGAAGTGACGGCCAAGGCGGAGCAAATACCCAGCACCTGAACCAAGACAGGGTTGTCAAGGTTGAAGGGATTGGTCAGAGCCTCTTTGTTTTGTTTACTGAATAAAGCCATCTTTTCTTACTTAGCATTAAAGAATTTAACATAGGGCTGCAGGCCGCCTTTCTCGGCTTTGAGCATGTCGGCCACACCGTTGGAGGTGATGGTGGCACCCGTCACGCAGTCCACCTGCGTCTTGGGGTCGGTGACCTTCTTCTCCACGGAGAGAGCGACGTGGTCGCGGTCGCCGTTGGCGAAGAGCTCCTTGCCCTTGAACAGGTCCTGCCACTTCTTGTTGTCCTTGATCTCGGCACCCAAGCCGGCAGTCTCGCCCTCATGGTTGAAGTAGGCGCCAAAGACGGTCGTCTTGTCGCCATTGACGGCGATGAAACCGCTGATGGGGCCCCAGAGGCCGTTGCCATAGACGGGGATGACATACTTCGTCTCGCCATCCACCTTGCAGCGGAAGACGACGAGCTTGCCGTCCTTGGCCTCGGCGGAGTTGAGGTGCTGGAAACCAGCCTCCGTGCCGCCCTGCTTGCCAGCCTCGACCACGTTGCCGTTGGCGTCGATCATGTCGTCGGCCTCGACGAGGTTCTGCCAGAGCTTGGCAGCCTCCTCATTGGTCATGTCGCGGTCCTGGTTGAGCGCATAGAGGATCTGCTTCTGTGTGTCGAGCATCACGTTGGCATCCTGCTGCGGCTTCAAAGCCTGATAGACGGATGCGAGCATCAATGCCACGACCACAACGAGGACGACCGAATAGATGATGGTGTATGAATTGGTGTTTGTTTTCATCTTTCTTTCCTCCTTACTTATTGGTTAGCATTCTTTTGCGCCCCACGCTTGCTGCGGCGGCTGATGTTGCGGTCCACCACGCAGTAGTCGATCAGCGGAGCAAACATGTTGCCGAAGAGGATGGCGAGCATCATGCCCTCGGGGTAGCCGGGGTTCATCACGCGCACCACAACGGCCATGATGCCGATGAGCGCACCATAGACCCACTTACCACTCTCGGTACGGGCCGAGGTGACAGGGTCGGTGGCCATGAAGACGGCACCGAAGCAGAAACCGCCGAGCACGATGTGCTCATACCAGGGGATGCTGCTCATGCCCAGCTGCTCGAAGACCACGGCCATCAGACCGCCACCGAGGAACACGCTCAGCATGGTCTTCCAGGAGGCAATGCCCGTCCACAGCAGGATCACGGCGCCAATGGCGATGGCGATGACGGAGGTCTCGCCCATGGATCCCGGGATGAGACCGATGATCATGTCGTTGAAGCTGGCGGAGACGTCGGCGTGCTGAGCGATCTCACCCAGCGGAGTGGCCATCGTGTAGCCGTCGGGGGCCTTGAAACCCATACCCAAGATCGGCTCCGTGGCCACCCAGATGGTGTCGCCAGTCATGCTGCTGGGGTAGGAGAAGAAAAGGAACGCACGCGCGAGGAGCGCGGGGTTGAAGACGTTCATACCCGTACCACCGAAGATCTCCTTGCCGATGACGACAGCAAAGGCAACGGCCAGGGCCAGGATCCACAACGGCGTGGAGACGGGGATGATCAGCGGGATCAGGATACCGGAGACGAGGTAGCCCTCCTGGATCTCCTCGCCCTTGTACTGGGCCCAGGCAAACTCGATGCCGAGACCGACAATATAGCTGACGAGAATCTTGGGCAGCATGGCAGCGAAGCCATAGAGGAACATACCCATGAACGTAGCCTCGGCCAGCTTGCCTGCGGCCACGGCGTTCTGGTATCCGATGTTGTACATTCCGAAGAGCATGGCGGGCAACAATGCGATGACCACAAAGCTCATGATGCGCTTCGAGTCGATAGCGTCGTGGATGGAGACACCGCTCTTGGATGTCGTGTGCGGCACATAAAGGAATGTGTCGAAACCATCATAGACACTACGGAAAGCGTGGAGCTTGCCGCCCTCCTCGAAGTTCGGACGTATCTTGTCGAGATAATTTCTAAGACTCATATCTGTAACTTTCTTGTTTAAGCATTTTCTTTACGGAGGATATCAAGACCCTGACGCACAATCTGTTGCAGAGGCAGCTTTGAGCTATCCACAAACTCGGCCAGCGCGAAGTCCTCCGGGCTCACCTCGTAGATGCCCAACTGCTCCTGCTTGTCGATGTTGCCCGTGATGATAGCCTTGACAAGGTACTCACCATAGATGTCCATCGGCAGCACGCGGTCGTACTCACCACTCATGATCATGCGGCGCTCGCCACCCTTGATGCGCGCGTCGAGCGTGTACTCCTTCTTGCCCTGCAACCATGAGAAGTAGCTGCGAGAGGTGGAGAACGTGTTGGCACGCGGCATGATCCAACCGGCCAGCTCATCGACGTCGTCGCCCTCGGGGATGGCACAGACCTCGGAGGTGTGTGCGCCCAATACGCTCTCGTCGTTGGCGATGCGGCCCGTGAGCGGGTTGCCGTTGAGCAGACGCACATGGCGGTCGCTCTTCACGTTGCCGGCAATGATCTCCTTCAGCGGCGTGCCGACCAAAGCCTCGACATAAGCGGGAGACTTGATCTCGCTGCCTGCCACGGCTACCATGCGGCGCAGATCGACTTTGCCCGTGTTGAACAGGCGACCGAAGAAGAGCACGGCCGTGGGATCGACCGTCCAGACCGTCTCGCCCTTGTTGACCGGGTCGAGGTGGTTCACCTGCACACCGACGTTGCCGGCAGGACAGGGACCGTCGAAGACCGTCACCTCAGCGTTCTTCGCACCAAGCAGCGCCTGGGAGGTCTGCTGAGCGCCCACGCCAAGATGCACGCGCGCGATGCGCGACAAAGCCGTAATACCAGCCTGGAAGTCCTTCTCCTGGCCCTTCAGCTCCAGCTCGAAGTCGCCCTGCAGCGGCTTGTCGCGGAGGGCGGAGACAAAGATGGCCTTCGGCATCGTGTCGGGAGTGGTGGAGACGGCATAGGGAAGCTGGTCGATGTAGCCGAAGAGACCAGCCTCGAGCAAGGCCTTGACAACGGCAGCTCCATCGAGCTTCGAGGGATCCTTCACACCAAATTCGGCATACTCCTGCTGGGCGTCGGCCTTCACCGTGACGCGGAGCACCTTGCGGCGATCACCACGCACAACAGCCGTCACCGTTCCGCTGACTGGGGACGCAAAGCCCACCTCAGGGAAACGCTTGTTGACAAACAACGCGTCGCCCGCACGGACATGGTCGCCCTCCTTGACGGCCACCTTCGGCGTCACACCAACGAAATCGTCGGGCACGAGCGAGTACTCTGCCGACGACTTCAAGCGGGTAACGGTCTCTGCGGCACGTCCTTTCAGACGGATGTCCAAGCCCTTACGTAGCTTAATTGTTTCTGACATAGTTGAATCTAGATTGTTATGTAATTTCTTTTGTTCAAACCTCGTTTTGTAATTTTCGTGCAAAATTAACTATTTTCAGCCGATTACGGAAAGTTTTTGCGGAAAACTTTCAAGCGATTTGGGTTTTGTGTGGCAGATGGAGGAAAAAGGACGGGATAAAGGCACAATATTTTGCACGGAACGCCGTTCTGATAGGTATGAAAATGACGAGTTTGCGGCTCTTGCTCTTAGCCGCCCCCTTGGCCGTCCTATCCCTGGCGGCCTGTAGCGACGACGATTCCTTCTCGGCGTCGCCCGACCACCGGCTGGCCTTCTCTGCCGACACGGTAAGTCTCGACACGACCTTCTCCCGCGTGCCCACCACGACCCGCACCTTCTGGGTCTATAACCGATCGGGCGACGGCCTGCGATGCACCAGCGTCCGCCTGCGCAAGGGCAATCAGACGGGCTTCCGCGTCAATGTCGATGGAATGTACCTCGGACAGGCCAGCGGCTATCAGGTCGGCGGCGTGGAACTGCGCAAGGACGACTCGCTGCGCGTCTTCGTGGAGCTGACCTCTGCCGACGCCCATTCCGAGGTGCCGGAACTGCTGGAGGACGACCTGGTCTTCACCCTGGAGAGTGGGGTGGAGCAGAAGGTCAACCTACGGGCTTGGTCCTGGGACGCCACCCTACTGGATGGTTTAAAGATAAGTCATGACACGCTGATACAGAGCACAAAACCCATCGTGGTTAAAGGAAACATAGAGGTGGATAGCGCCGCCACGCTCACCATCGGAGCGGGCACGACACTCTACTTCTCCAACCATGCTGGCATCGACGTCTATGGCACGCTGCGCGCCGAGGGAACGCCCGAGGCCAACGTCACGCTGCGCGGCGACCGTATCGACCGCATGTTCGACTACCTGCCCTACGACCGCGTCTCGGGACAGTGGCAGGGCATACGGCTCCACGCCTCTTCTTTCGACAACGAGATCCAATATACCGACCTCCACTCGGCCTACAACGGCATCGTCTGCGACTCCTCCGCGGCCGACCGCACCAAACTCCGCCTCTATAACAGTACGGTGCACAACTGCCAGGGCTATGGCCTCTATGCCGTGGGGTGTCAGCTCGACCTCTACAACACGCAGGTCACCAATGCTTCCATCGACTGCGTCTCCATCACGGGAGGCAGCGTGGTGATGCGCCATTGCACCCTGGCGCAGTTCTTCCCCTTCGACCTTGGAAAGCCCGTGGGCGTGGCGCTCCGCTTCGGCGACCGCTACGAGGGCGACGTGACGATACCGCTGACGCGATTTGACATCTTCAACACCATCGTCACGGGCTACTCCGACGACGAGATCATGGGCAATTTCTCCGACGTGGAGACGGCGACCTACTTGTTCGACCACTGTCTGCTGCGCACCGGAGAACCTGAGACGATTGACGAGGCCCACTACAAGGGGGTGATCTGGGAGAACGTCAAGGACACAACGGCCTTCGGACGAAAGAACTTCGTCAAGATCGACTATGACAAGCAGTACTTCGACTTCCACCTCGACAGCGTCTCCCACGCCATCGACTCGGCGGCAGTATCGACAGAGGGATGGGGACGCACCGACCGCGACGGACTGCCCCGCGACGAGCGGCCCGACATCGGATGCTTCGAATATCGGAAGCCTGCAGAGCAATAGGAGCAGTCTCCCGTGCTGCTGGTGCGGAAGACTGCCAGCGCTGCTTGACGCAGGAAGTTCGGCCGTTTTCAGGCTTTAAACTGAAAATTCCGTCCTTTTTCTTTGTCAATTGGAAAAATCGTAGTATCTTTGCACCCGCTTTGAAGCTGAAAGCATTCGGGGTGTAGCGCAGCCCGGTAGCGCTCCTGGTTTGGGACCAGGTGGTCGCAGGTTCGAATCCTGTCGCCCCGACCGAAGAGAGAGTCAGATTAACCCGTTTAATCTGGCTTTTTTTCTTATTCAGAACCCAAGGCGCTCCCTGCTACAGTCTTTTGTATATATAAGCCTATACTATTCAATGAAGAAAAAGCCTGTTGTTTTTTCAACAAGGCAAACAACAACCAAGGCGATTGTTTTAAAAGACAAGGTAATTATTTTAAAGACAAGGCGAATATTTCACAAGATATATACTTTTACTTTAAAAACAAGATGAATATGAAAAGATGGTTGCTTGCGATGGTCCTCGTGGTCTCGGTATTGTCGGTGTGGGGGCAAGGCTGCTGCGCCGACACGGTCACGTTTGCAGGAAGAATAGAGAATGCTGAGTATCAGGTGTGGATCGAGATGGACTTCTACCACAACGACGTCGTCACGCCCGGACAGGAGATCTTCGGCCAGGTGCCGGGCTACTTCGGGGCGAAGCGCGACACGCGCAAGTGGATCTTCGTCGATGCGGAGGTCAAGGGCAAGCAGGCTCGCCTCGTCATCACCAACGACTATGGCAGCGAGGACCTGGAGGCCCGACTGACGCTGGAGCGCGACGGCACCTATACGCTGGAGCGCCTAAAAGGGAGCACGATGAAAATCGTCGTGGGAGGCAAATGGGTGAACATCCCGAAGAAACTGACATTCAAGCGCCCTGTCGCCACCAAGCCCGCAGCATAGGCAAAGAAGAGGTTGGTAGAGTAGGAACAACCGTAGGCAAAGGAGCGAATGGCAAAAGAGGAACAGCCGTAGGCAAAGGAGTAGGTTGACAGAGTAGGAGCAGTCGTAGGCAAAGGAGTGGGCGCTATTCCTTTCTCAGTTCTATGACCGTCATCTCGGGCCATGCGCCCAGCCTGAAGGGAAACGACCCGCCCAGTCCGAGCGACACATAGAGCCACTGCGTTCCCTTGTGGTAAAGGCCTCCCCACTCCTTGAAGGCAAAGCGGGCCAGGCTCAGCGGACCGATTCGTACCTGCGCGCCATGGGTGTGGCCGGCGAGGGTCAGCGCAATGTCTTTCCTTCCTACCACCTCGGCGCGCCAATGGTTGGGGTCGTGGGAGAGGAGGATCGTAAACGTGTCCGGCTCCAGTCCCCGAACCGCCTTCTCGAGGTCTCCCCGGACGGGGAATGGAGGTCTGCCGATATTCTCCACGCCCGCTATGGCGATACGATCGTTGCCACGCTGGAGGATTCGGTGCTCGTCGAGGAGCAGCGTCCATCCGACGTTGCGGACGACTTGTCCCAGCTGGTGGAAGTTGCGGTCGTGGTATCCCGTCCGTCGCTTCGGCCCATACTTGCAATAGTCGTGGTTGCCCAGGATGGCGAAGACGCCGTCGGGAGCCTGGAGCATGGCCAGGTCGTGGCGATAGGGAACGGCCTCGCGCGCCACCTTGTTGACCAAGTCGCCCGTGAAGACCACCAGGTCGGCCTCCTGCTGGTTGGCCGTCTCGATGACGCGGCGCACAAAGGGGTTGTGGCGACCGAACGTGCCGAGATGGAAGTCGGAGAGGTGGAGAAGGCGATAGCCGTCGAAGGCGGCGGGAAGAGTAGGGAAGCAGATCCTCACCTGTCTCACCTTCAGTCGGCGCCAGCCCAGCGTCAGTCCGTAGATGGCCAAGAGTTCGGCCGTGACAGCGGCGAGAAGACCCGCCCAGGGTGTGATAATCTGGAAGAGAAGGAAGCAGATCTTGGGCACGACGAAGCAGAGGATGCAGCCGTTGAGCGTGCGCGCGGCAAGGCTGTGGCGAAACTCAAACACCAGGGCCAGCCAGGCTGCGGTCAGCAGAGTGGTGGGGAGAAACCACAGAATGCTCACGAGCAAAGGCACCTCTCTGAGGTAGAGGCTCCATATCGATACGTCGGGGAGCAAGGCGGTGAGGAGTATGACGATCAGAAACCGTTTCATATTGTCTTTTCCTTTCTTGTTTATAGAGGTTGTCTTCGCTATTCGTTTTGAGGATGTAAAATTACAAAAAATATTTCAATCTACGGCATAAAACCGAAATTATTTCGACCTGTACGGTTGAAACGGGCTGAAAGCCCAACAGACCATAGCCCAGGGCATCGCCCTGGGTATAATAGCAATCAACAAGACGCCCTGCAAGGGCAAAAGAATTGTTTATAGCCTGCTTCTTTAAAGCTTTTGCCCTTTCAGGGCGACAGGTTGGTGTTCCTAGCCCAGGGCGTCGCCCTGGGCTAGGAACTTCTGCCCTTTACCTTTCCCTTCGGCCGGTGACCGTTGGTTCAGGGCGTATTGGGTAATTTCAACCGTACAAGCCTGCATTGTTTTATGGTATCGTCCTGACGACTGCGAAAAATCCAAAACGGCGAAGTGGAAAGATGAAAACGTAAGGTGTAAGGTTGCAAGTTCCCGAGGACGGTTCACATACGCCTTGTATGTGGATTCTCTTTTTTTACTCCATTTCTATCGCAACGCTCGCAGCATATAGACAAGAAAGCCCCACGACTTGCGTCGCAGGGCAGTATGATTTTTCCCACAAAAATGTTGCGCCTATCCGAGATACTTCATCAGTACGCGGGCGTTGCCGCTCTCGCGGATTTTCTCGATAGCCTTCTCGCGGATCTGCCGTACGCGTTCTCGCGTCAGTCCCATCTCCGTGCCGATCTCCTCCAGTCCCTTCTCGTGGCATCCGATACCGAAGCACTCCGTCACGATCGTGATCTCGCGGTCTTTGAGGGTCTTCTTCAGCACGGCCTTGAGGTCGTCGCTCATCGACTCGAAATCGACGCTGCGGTCGGTACGGCTGTCCTCGCCGCCTGAGAGCATGTCGGCCATGGAGTTGTCGTCGTCGTCGCTAAACGGCGCGTCGATACTCATGTGGTGGTTGTCGGCATTCTGGCTCTGGCGGATGCGGCTCTCGTCGATGCCCGTCAGCTCCGAAAGCTCATGGATGGACGGACGGCGGTTGTGCTGCTGGATGAACTCGTTGGTCACCTGGTTGATCTTGGAGATCGCCGACACCTGGTTGAGCGGCAAGCGGACGATGCGACTCTGCTCGGCGATGGCCTGCAGGATGCTCTGGCGAATCCACCATACGGCATAGGAGATAAACTTAAAGCCGCGGGTCTCGTCAAACTTCTCAGCTGCCTTGACCAGGCCGATGTTGCCCTCGTCGATCAAATCGGTCAGCGAGAGACCTTGGTGCTGATACTGCTTGGCTACGGACACGACAAAACGCAAGTTGGCTTTAATCAACTTTTCCTTGGCGCGCTCACCCTTTCTGCCGCCCTTGTGAATCTCCTGCGCAAGTTCTATCTCCTCATCGACGGTGATCATGGGCTCGCGGCCAATCTCTACGAGGTACTTGTCGAGTGCTTCACTGGAGCGGTTGGTGATGCTCTTTTGAATTTTAAGTTGTCTCATGTATTATTTATTTCCCCTTCCTTTTTACCTGATTACTATTGGCGCTATTTCCCCAATATCCATAAAAGGCTCGCAAAGTTACACATTTTTCTTCGATTAGGAGAGACAAGCGACAAGGGTTTAAGAATTTTTGGCTAAATAATACGTCAAATTAAGCAATGTTATAACACAAACATTGCTTCTCGCCCACGAAAGGGCAGGCCAGCCGCGAGGAAAGCCTACTCGTAGATAGTGGGGTCGGGGAGGCCTGCCAGCACAAACGCCTCATGGCGTTCGACGCACGTGCCACACTTGCCACAATGCACGTTTCCGCCCTTGTAGCAGCTCCATGTTTCGGCGTAGTCGATGCCCAGTTGTGCGCCCCGCTTCACGATCTCCGTCTTCGTCAGTTGGGTGTAGGGCGCCACAACCTCCACGCCGACATAGGTTCCGGCCTGCGTGGCGTCGCTGATGGCCCGTATGAATCCAGGACGGCAGTCGGGATAGATGGCGTGGTCGCCACCATGGTTGGCGATGAGCACCTTCTTCAGTTCGTGGCTCTCGGCAATGCCCGCCGCGATGGAGAGCATGATGCCATTGCGGAAGGGCACCACGGTGGAGCGCATGTTGTCGTCCGCATAGTGGCCCTCGGGAATGTCGCCGGCCCCCGAGAGGAGCGAACTCTTGAAATAGTCGTGCATGAAAGCCAGGGGTATCGTGATATGCTTGATACCCAAGCGTTCGCAGTGCAGACGGGCGAAGGGAATCTCCCGCGCATTGTGGTTGGCACCATAGTCGAACGAGATCGCCAGCGCTATCTCCTCCGCCTTGTCATAGAGCAGCGTGATGGAGTCGAGTCCACCACTCACAATAATCACAGAATCTTTCATCGCCTGCAAAGGTAGTGCAAATCGAAGACAATACAAAAAGAATCTCGTTCTTTTTTATTGTTGAGACGCAGCCAACCTTGTTTAAGTAGCGCAAATCGAAGACTGAGTATGGAAAACAACAAATACAACTTTTACAACAAGTAACAACGCGCTACGCGTGTCAAAATCTTGCTGCAAGGTAAACAACAAGAACAACGCTTCGCGAGGACACCCGAGGACACCCAATATATAGGGTGCAAAATGAAAAGAATAAAAGAAGGGGATAAAAGAAGAGGACAAAAGAAGAGGATAAAAAAAGAGACTGCCGCAAAGCAATCTCTTGTCGAAGTGGGTGGTGATGGATTCGAACCACCGAAGCTAGAAGCAGCAGATTTACAGTCTG
>OGOW01001062.1_pt1 | contig 27163 bp, 20 predicted proteins | sample 1552781 | NCBI WGS metagenome assembly OGOW01 (sample SAMEA2580145, study PRJEB22360) | human gut metagenome | biome: human gut; feature: human-associated habitat; material: faeces | place: Denmark | collected 2008/2010
TTTTATGCAGAAATGAGGTAAACATGAAAATAGCTTTGATTAATGAAAACAGTCAGGCTGCCAAGAACGAAATGATTTTTACAACCCTGAAAAAGGTTGTAGAGCCCATGGGACACGAAGTGTTCAATTATGGTATGTGCGGTGCTGAGGATCCTAATTCTCTCACCTATGTACAGAATGGTATTCTGGCAGCAGTTCTTTTAAATTCCGGTGCAGCAGATTATGTCATTACCGGTTGCGGAACAGGCGAGGGAGCAATGCTTGCATGCAACTCTTTCCCGAAGGTACTCTGCGGACATATTGAATCTCCGCTGGATGCTTATCTGTTCTCACAGGTAAATGACGGTAACTGTGTAGCACTTCCTTTTGCCGAGAACTTTGGATGGGGTGGAGAACTGAATTTACAGTACACCTTTGAAAAGCTGTTCTGCGCACCCGGCGGTGGCGGATATCCCCCTGAGAGAGTGGAGCCGGAACAGAGAAACAAGAAGATTCTGGACAAGGTGAAGGAAGTTACTCATACAGATATGGTAACTATTTTACAGAATCTGGATAAGGACCTTGTAAAGGGCGCATTGTCCGGAGAGAAATTTAAGGAGTACTTCTTCGCAAACTGCAAATGTGATAAGATTGCAGCAGCAGTAAAAGAGATACTTGCTTAAAAATAAACGGCTTAAGCCGGACAGGCTTTGGCAAATTAAGTTGGAGGTAAAAAATGAACGCAGTATTAGAGCAGATTAGCAAAATCGGTATCGTTCCGGTTGTAAAGATTGACAGAGAAGAGGATGCACTTCCTCTGGCAAAGGCACTTTGTGCAGGCGGACTTCCCTGTGCAGAAGTTACTTTCCGTACCAGCGCAGCAGCAGGCGCTATTAAGATTATGACAGAGAACTTCCCTAACATGTGTGTTGGTGCAGGTACTGTTCTGAATGCAGAGCAGGTAGATGCAGCAGTAGCAGCAGGTGCAAAATTTATTGTCAGCCCTGGTCTTAACCCCAGAACTGTTAAATATTGTATCGAAAAGGGTGTGCCGATTACTCCCGGTACTTCCAGCCCTTCCGATATTGAGCAGGCAATTGAACTTGGCCTGGATGTTGTAAAGTTCTTCCCTGCTGAGCAGTCCGGTGGTCTTGCAAAGATTAAGGCTATGGCAGCTCCCTATGTAAATATGAAGTTTATGCCTACCGGTGGTGTCAATGCAAAGAATCTGACTTCTTACCTTGACTTCCCCAAGATTATTGCCTGCGGTGGTTCCTGGATGGTTCCCGGAGATTTGATCAATGCCGGTGAGTGGGACAAGATTGAGCAGCTGACAAGAGAAGCTGTACAGACAATGCTTGGCTTTGAACTGGCTCATATCGGTATCAACGCAGCAAACGAAGAAGAGGCACTCAAGATTGCAAATCGTTACGGCTTCCTGTTTGGTATGCCTGTAAAGGTTGGTAACAGCTCCATCTTCTCCGGTACAGCAGTAGAAGTAATGAAGACACCTTTCAAGGGAACCAACGGTCATATCGCTATCCGAACCAACTACATTGAGAGAGCAGTCAACTATCTGAGCACTGTTCTTGGTGTTGAGTTTGAAGAGCCCAAGAAGGACGAGAAGGGCAAGTACAAGGCAATTTATCTGAAGGAAGAAGTAGGCGGATTCGCAGTACACCTTGTACAGAAGTAATCAGTTTATCCGGGATGCAAAGCATCCAAAGACAGGATAGAGTTTAGAGAAAGAAAGGAATTTAAGACAATGGCAAAAGTAATTACCATGGGTGAGATTATGTTAAGACTGTCCACCCCGAATCACGAGAAATTTATTCAGGCTGACGAGTTCGATGTATGCTATGGCGGTGGAGAAGCTAACGTAGCAGTATCTCTGGCTAACTATGGCCATGATGCAGAATTTGTTACTGCAGTTCCCAATAATGAGATTGGTGAGTGTGCGGTAGCAGCACTGAGAAAGTACAATGTAGGAACCCAGCACATCGCAAAGTGCGGTGAAAGACTTGGTATCTACTATCTGGAGAGCGGCTCTGCAATGAGACCTTCCAAGGTTGTTTATGATAGAGCTCATTCTTCTATTTCTACTGCAACAGCAGCAGATTTCGATTTTGATGCAATCTTTGAAGGCGCTGACTGGTTCCACTTTACCGGAATTACACCGGCACTTGGCGATAATGTGGCAGCAATCTGCTTAGAGGCATGTAAAGCTGCAAAAGCAAAAGGAATCACTGTAAGCTGCGACTTAAACTACCGTAATAAATTATGGTCCAAAGAAAAAGCAGGCCAGGTTATGGGTGAACTTTGCAAATATGTAGACGTATGTATCTCCAACGAGGAAGATGCAAACGACGTATTCGGTATCAAGTCTGAAGGTACAGAGGTAACTGCAGGCGAGTTAAATAAAGAAGGATACAAAGAGGTTGCACAGAAATTAACAGACCGTTTCGGTTTCAAGAAAGTTGCGATCACATTAAGAACATCTATCTCTGCAAACGACAACCGCTGGGCAGCAATGCTCTATGAGGATGGACAGAGCTACTTCTCCAAAGAGTACTTAATGCACATCGTTGACCGTGTTGGTGGAGGAGATTCCTTCGGTGGCGGATTAATCTACGCTTGTTTAAATGATTATGATCCACAGGCTACCATTGAGTTCGCAGTAGCAGCAAGCTGTCTGAAACATTCCGTAGAAGGTGACTTCAACATGGTAAGCGTTGATGAAGTTAAGAAATTAGCTGGCGGAGATGCTTCCGGACGTGTTCAGAGATAATAAAATTACGACAAAATCATTTTGTTAATTCCTTTCCCTAATTTAATATAACACCTGTGACAAGCAGGTAATGCGTGGTCTTTTTACCCATTTAGACTGTGCAGACAATGACGGACTGCCGTTTCATGAAGCCAACATGAAACGGCAGTTTTTTTGTTATTTTCCTCTGTATGATAATTTTATATTTTGTGGAAAAACTATTAGGAAAATGGAGGTAGTCATATGAAACAGTTTGAAAGGTATGAAGAATATTTAAAGCAGAGTGAACTTTCGAAACAGACCAGGCAGGTGTATCTGAGGGAGGCGGAAAAATTTGTCCGGTATTTAAATGGAAAGGAAATTACAAAAGATCGGACGATGCTTTACAGAGAAAAATTACGGGAGGAGGACCTTTCTCCTGCGACGATCAATCTTTATGTTATAGCGGTAAATCGATATTTAAGATATTTAGAATGCGGGCAGGCATCTATAAAGACATTAAAAGTGCAGAAAAAATGCAGTGTGGAAAATGTCATTAGCCGGAAAGAGTATCAGGAATTGTTAAATTATGCAAAACGCAGTGGCAGGGAAAAATATTATTATATTATGAGGACATTGGCACTTACCGGAATACGTGTCAGTGAGCTCAAATATATTACAGTTGAAACATTAGAGACCGGAAGAGTGCAGGTTTATAATAAAGGGAAAATCAGAGACGTTTATTTACCGGATGTTCTGATCCGTGAATTAAAAAAATTTTGCAGAGAGGAAAAAGAAAATGATGGAATCATATTTCGGGGAAGAGGAGGAGATCCGATCAACCGTAGCACTGTTTATAAAATGATCGCATATCTTGGGGATATGGTTGGGATTAAAAAAGAAAAGGTTCATCCCCATAGTTTTCGGCATTTTTTCGCAATCAGCTATATAGAGCGCTATGGAAACCTTGCAGAGCTTGCAGATCTGTTAGGGCATACGAGCATTGAAACGACCCGTATCTATACAACGTCTACTGTAGAAGAAAAACGTAGAAAGCTCAATAATCTTGGATTATAGATGCAACAAAATATTGTATTATGTTACTAAACTCATATGTAGAAAGGTTATGTCTTAAATGCATAAAGACATAATGTATTTTCTGTGAAAATACGTGCATATGAAGAACACACACACATGGAAAGTGAGGAAAAAAAATGAGGGCAAAACAAGTAACAGCCTTAATGATGGCTGCAACGTTAGCGGTAACTGGTAACGGCGTTACAGCATTTGCAGAGCCGGTAGCAAATGTTGAAGCTGGGGATGCGGCAACAGAAGCTTTAAACGTTGAAACAACAGAAGAGGTTGAGACAGCAGCAGAGGTTGAGGTAACAGAAGATTCAGAGGATGTGACAAAGAGTGCACAGCAGGATGCTTCTTCCGATGTTACTGTGGAAACAAAAACAAGTGCAACTACAGTAAAAGCAGGAGAGACAGTTACTGTAACAACGACTGTCACAGGAGACAAATTAACTAACGGAACACTGAAAGTAAAAAATTATGAGCTGATCGCAACAAAATCTGCAACTGACACAACAATTGCAACCAGTGCAGATGGTGCATTTGTATTTGCACCAGAGAAAGATACAACATACAAAGTAAAAGCAGTGTTCACACATGCAATCGAAAAAAATGAATATTATTCAGAAAAAGCGCTTGATGCATTTACTATCGAAGCAGCATCTATCGCAACAAACAGGCTTCATGTGCCGGAAGTTACTACCATTAGCAACAAAGATGGAGCTGCTTTAAATACTACAGCTGCTCCGGAAGTAACAGCAGCACTTGAGGCAGCAAATAAGTTAGATGGAGCATATGGTAAGTGGACTGTAAAAGATGAGGCAGTTACAACAGCTACAAAAGAGATCACATTTATATTCACAGCAACAGACGGTGTATATACCATTGATAACAGTGATACTGCTACAGTAGAGACAGATGCAACATATGAAAAAACAGTATCTGTTAAAGTTGTTCAGCTTGCTACAGGTGTTTCCATTGAGGATGAAAACGGTGCTATTTCAGCTACAGTAGAGATGGCAACCACCGATAAGAAAGCTTTGACAGCAAAAGTTGCAGCAGGATCAGGAAGTGATACTGTTTCCAATGCAAAGGTTACATGGACATCCAGTGACTCCAGCAAAGTAAAAGTTACAGCAACTGGTGACAATGAAGCTGTTATCACAGCAGTTTCTAAAACAGAGGCTGGAAAAGAGGTAACAATTACCGCAACAACAACAGACGGAACCCAGAAAGTCGGCGAGATCAAAGTTGCTGTAAAAGAGGGAATCAATGCAGACAGCATTTCATTTGATTCCAAACTTCCTGAGATTACTTATGAGGGAGCTGGAGATCTTGAAGATTACTACAAAGATTATGTGGCTGCATTAAACAAAAAGACCACAATTGGTACTTACAGCATTAAAGATACATCAGAAACAATTGATTCTGTTGGCGGTGTAGCTAAGACTTCAACTGTAGCTTCTTTGAAAACCAATACAGAAAATTCCCAGACAATCAAAAACGGTTTGACAATTGTTTTCACATTAAGTGATGATGCTGGTCTTACACCGGTTGATGGAAAAACAAAATGGGATACGAAAACAGTTGAGAAGACATACGATGTTGTAATCAACAGAGCAGTGATCAATCGTGATGCTTCTGCGGTAACTGGTAAGTTGGAGAGCAGTTATGCTGCCGGAGCAAAATTAAGTGAAATCTTAGCTGGAAAAAATGATACTGAATTTGACATCGAAATTCAGAAAAAAGTAGATGGCGCATGGCAGACAATCTCTGATGATACACCAAACATCGGTACACTTGCAAATTATCAGGTAAAATATTCTCTGAAAGACAGCGCAAAAAATGTATACACATTAAGCGGTGCAGATGCAAATGGATATAAATATGTATCCTTAAGCGGCGTTTCTATCACACAGCCTGTATTAACAGATGTTAAGGCAGAAAATAAATCTGAAAATTTAACAGCAGATAAATTTAAAGATAAAGATACGCTTACACTGAAAGCATCTTACGATGAAAAGAAACTTGGAACTGCTAATTATACTGTTTCTTATCAGTGGTATAAACTGAATGAGAAAACGAATAAGTATGAAGCAATTAAAAGTGCAACATCTGATACTTATACGACAAGTACATTTGCTGACATCCCAGGTACATACTATTGTGAGATCACAGCAGATGTAAAAGGATCTGTAAAAGATTTCCTTCCGGATGCAACAGATGCTCAGGTTGAAGCATACAGCAAACTGGTAAAATCAACAAACAAAGTTACGGTTGAGGCTACTAAGATTACAGTTGATACTACTACTTCAGGTTTAGGCTTAAGCAAAACGGAAGCTACTTATGGTGCTACAGCAGATGTAAAGGCTATCGCAAAGGTTACTGCAGATGATGTTTCTGCTTATCGTGTATATTACAAACAGGTTACTACAGTAGCAAATAAACCGTCTTTAGGTGAAGCAAAAGACATCACAAAGAAATCTGTAAATGAAGATGAAGCTTTCCTGTTCAAGAGTGGAAGAACAATTTCCGAAAGCCTTGGTAACTTAGATGCTGGTACATACAGAATCTACTTAGAGGTTACAGCCGGAAAAGAGACAACAAGCTATGAGATCGGTGATATCAAAGTAGCTCAGAAAGAGATCACCGGATTAAATTCCAAGAATCTTAAAGTTGAGGATGCTACTTATGGTCAGAAGTTAAGCGATGCTAAGATCATTTACAATGACACAGAGATTGATGCAGCGTTAGATTTTGCATTTGTTGATAACACAGTAGCAGACGCTGGAAGCTATACAAGCAAAGAGGTAGCTGTTTCAGTTGTTGATCCAAACTACACAACAGATACAAAGGTAACATTAAAAGCAAATGTAAATGTTGCAAAAGCTCCTCTTTCCGTAACTGCAAAAGATGTAACGATCGAGCAGGGTCAGGAAGCAGCACTTGACGGAACCGTAAAAGGTTTAGTTGGCAAAGATACTGCAAAAGTTACTTATGCAGTATTAGGTACAGATGGAAAAGCTGTTCAGTCAACAAAGAACTTAGCAGTTGGTACATATAAGATCCGTGCAACTGTAGAAGATCAGAAAAACTACGATGTAACATCAGTAGTAGATGGAACATTAACTGTAAATGCAGTAGCAGCAACAGGTGTAACTGTAAACACAACTGCATTAAAGATCAATGTTGGTGAATCCAGACAGGTCAGCGCAACAGTAGCTCCTGCAAATGCAGCAGATAAGAATGTTACATGGTCTTCCGACAACACAGCAGTAGCAAAAGTTACATCTGATGGTGTGGTTTATGCAATCGCAGAAGGAACTGCAAATGTTACCGCTAAGACAGCAAACGGCAAGACAGCAACAATCGCAGTAACTGTTTCAACAGTAAAAGCTGATTCTGTAAAACTGAGCGCAAGCAAAGTAACTTTAACTTCTATCGGTGCATCTAAGACAGTAAAAGCAACAGTAAATCCGACAAACACAACAGATAAGACTGTTACATGGTCTTCTTCTAACAAGAAAGTTGCAACTGTAGATAAGAACGGTAAGATCGTTGCAAAAGGAAATGGTAAAGCAACCATCACAGTTAAGACAGCAAATGGCAAGAAAGCAACTGTTAAGGTAACTGTAAAACAGGCAACCAAGAAAGTTGTATTAAAAGTAGGCAAGAAGGTTGTAACAGGTAAGACCTATACCTTAAAGGAAGGTAAGAAAGCAACTGTAAAAGCAACTGTAACAGATGCAAAGGGCAAGAAAGTTACTTCCGGAAACCAGAAGATCAAATGGACTACTTCAAATAAGAAAGTAGCAACCATCAGCAAGAGCGGTAAGATCACAGCTAAGAAAGCAGGAACTGTAAAGATCACAGCTAAGACAGCAGATGGTAAGAAAGTAACATTCAAAGTAAAAGTTAAATAATTGAAAACCTGAAACATACGGACACATGACCTGAGATGCGATAATCCTCTGGTATCGGCATTGAGGGAAAAATCAGGGATCACGAACGGGCGGCATAAAGTTTTGTGCCGCCCGTTTTGTGTAAAATATGTCTAATATGGTACAGCCGGATGTGTTGCAGTTTTCACAAAAATAATTTGAAAACGCTTATTTTGCTGACTTTTTGGGGAAAATAATGATATAGTAAAAATACTGGGTGGAGAATTACCTGTATGTTATCGTTTAAAATGGAAACTGGAGAAAGGAGAATCAGAAGAATGTTTGAAATCGGAGAATATGTTGTGTGTGGTGCGAAAGGTGTCTGTCAGATCAGGGATATTACCCATATTGATATGTCGGGAGCAGACAAAGAGAAGCTGTATTACGTTTTAGCCCCGGTCGGAGATAAGAATGGGACTATTTATGTTCCGACGGACAGTGAAAAGATTATAATGCGCAGAACGATTTCAAAAGAAGAGGCAGAGAGGCTGATTGACGAATTACCGCAGATTGAACTTCTGTGGGTGCCGGATGACAAACAGCGTGAGGAAACATACAAAGAGGCACTCCGTACCTGTGATTATCATGCATGGGTGAGCATTGTAAAGACTTTGTATCAGCGGAAAAAAGAGCGGTTGGCACAGGGAAAGAAAGCAACTGCAGTGGATGAACGCTATATGAAAGCGGCCGAAAATGGACTGTATGGTGAGTTGTCGCTGACGCTTGGAGTACCGAGGGAAAAGATGGAAGATTATATCAGAGAGAGACTTTCGTAAGGAAGGGATTTGACCGGATAGTGAGTGTACAGACAGACGGGTCGTCAGAAAAAAAGGTGGGCAGCTGGCAGAAATTTGATCCTGGGATCAATTCTGGAAGCTGTCCACATTTTTTAGAAGGGATTGTTATGTAACTGTCAGATCGTCGTGTTCACGCCGTTAACGGCAGCATGTTCATCCTCGTCCATCGGGATGACAAGGCATTTCCTGCCATCGATGACCTGGGAGTGGATCTGGTCGACTTTTTCCGGTTTGACACGCAGAATGACGTCGTAGGTCTTGACTGCCGGGACGTCATCCCCGTCAGATTCTTCTACCGGAAGAGTGCGTGTTTCTTCTAACTGCTGTTTCAAATTTTCAACCTGCTGTACCAACTCTAATTTTTCTTTGCGTCTGGCATTTGCCTCCACCAGTTTCGGATCTACTAAATGTTCTGCGACCGGGACTTCTTCTCCAAATACATTTTCATAGGTCTGTTCGATCACAGCTGCCTGTTCTTCGGTCACACCGCTCTCTGCGAGTACGGAAGAGATTGTGCTCTTTGTGACAGGAACCGGTTCCGGTTCTGGTTCATCTTCTAAAGCGACCGGGATCAGGTCATTTAAGTTGTCCTGAATATCCATGAAAATGGCATCGCTTTCGTCATCATCTTCCCCGATGACTTCTTTTACAATGCTCTGGAACGTAAGTTTCTGTTCGGTAGCTGTAAATTTAGAGCCACAGCCAAGACCGGATTCCATAAATTCGGAGTGCGGTGTCTTGGTGTCTCTGGTGTAAAACATGACAGAGTGGATATCCGTGCTCCGGTCGGTAAAAGCAGGGAAAACAAATCCGGTGTCCGGAGCTCCAACGACCCAGTCGCGGATACGCGGTCCGATGCGGTTTTCATCCTCACGGTAGCCAAGTCCCGGTTTGGTCAGGTTGACCGGGCAGATCGCGCAGAGCAGATACTCGTAAACTTCCTCGGACTCGTCTAATTTATTATTATCAGAAGTTTTTGTCATAACGTCGTAGGCATCGTGGAATACAAGGATCAGATAGTTTCCGACATAGTCGTAGCTGTCAATGACAAGATCATAAAATGCATCCATCAGATCATCATTTTTTAAGGCACTCTCGCGCAGTCCCATCAAAAACTGCTGTCTGCCGCCGGCAGCTTCCTCCGCAGTCGGAAATTCCAGCTCTAAAAGGTTATTTCCAATCGTACCGGACATTACTTTTTTTGCAATCTCCAAGTATTTGTAAAATTCCTCATCTTCCAGATTTAAAAATGTCTCCCCGAAAGAAGTTACCTTATTGTGGGCGGCATCCACATAGCAGCCGCACAGTCTTGTAAAAGTGCAGGCATCTTTCTTAAAACGCCGTTTTAATTCTAAAATATCTTTTTTGTTCATAAATCTATATCTCCGTTTCTGAGGGGATGCCATACAAAAGATAGCGCAGGCTGTTTCATGTCCCCGTAATCTGCAGGAAATATTATAACGAAATTTTAAAACCGGTGCAAGGGGTTATGATTTCCCGTCACGGACAACGGCGTGCTCCATTAACCAGTCACACCATACTGCGTAGTATTTTCCGAGGGGATGCGCATTATCATTGCTGTACTGTGTGCCGAGATTGCCGTTTGCATCGTCAAAAAGTTCATTGATGTCCAGATAATAAATGGTCCGTTGATCGGCTAATGTCGAAATTTTTTGATTAAAGGCGTTGATATTGGCATTATTGAATGTCTTATCCGAGTCTGAGCGCTGTGCAGTCACATGAAGATTTGCTTCCACATAAATGATCGCATCCGGCTGCATGGTTTGCAGAAAATTTACAAACGACGCATATTTTTCAAATGTCTGTGTGACATCGTAGCCAAGTTCATTAATGCCGAGCATCATATATATTTTATGATAGGTATGGCTGGCTAAAAGATCAGAGATACTGACCTTTCCGATACCGTCCACCATAATTTTTTTGTTTTCCAGCTCATAGATACTGAGACCCGAATCACAATAAAAGGTGGCATTGCCCAACGTACCATATTCTTTTAATCCGACAGTGCGGGAATCACCGATCATTAAAGCGTCATCGAAATAATCTGCATCAACAGTGGTCATTTCTGTCATCGGAACTTCTGTGTCCGGGATATCCTGCCGGTCTGTATTGTCAGATGGCGCACCGGAAGTGTCCGATGGTGTCGTGGTGTCCTGTTTTTGTGCGGCGGAGACAGAAGACACGGACAAGGACGTATTTTTGGCTGCATTTATGTTTAACGTTACATATAAGTAAATGAGTGGAATCAGAAGGCAGCTTATCAAAAAGAAAAAATAAAACAATATGGCAGATATTTTTTTTCGCATAGTGTTCCTTCGTTAAAATCTGAAATATAAAAATGGGTCATTAGAGCCAACGTAAATACAGTAAACAGAAGCCCAGAAAATTGCCAGATAGACAAAAATTTCTGGCACAGAGCCCCTGATTTTTTTTAAAAAGCGGACCGGAAGCCTTGTAGAAAAAAGGAAGCCGGCAGGGATGATAAAGCGGAAATCATTTAAATTTTTCCAGAAATCATTCACATAAATAATGGCATCATCGGCGGAAAAAAATGGAAATAATTTCCGGGTGTAGACTTCGATACTGCCGGGATCACTGATTCCAAAGAGCATCCACGACAATGGGATCAGAACTGCCATATAAAGATGTCCGGCCAGCGCGTATCGGTCCGTCAATTTTTTCAACAGCAGTTTTTCTGTCAATACAATGACGAACAGGGAAAATCCCCACAGAATAAAATGAAATTCTGTGCCATGCCAGATTCCGGTAAGTATCCACACGACAAGCAGGTTGCGGATCCATTTGCAGGTACCTGTGCGGTTGCCGCCAAGTGGAATATAGATGTAGGTCTGAAACCATTGTCCAAGTGTAATATGCCAGCGCCGCCAGAATTCTGTCATGCTTGTGGAGAGATAGGGGTGCATAAAGTTTATGGGAAGCTTAAAACCAAGCATTCTGCCCAGACCTGCTGCCATCAGGGAATAACCATAAAAATCAAAGTAAATCTGGAAAGAATATGCATAGATTCCAAGCCATGCAAGCGGCGTGGAGATACTTTCATATCCGATCGTGCCAACATTTGCCCACAGACTGCCAAACTGATTCGCCAGAATCGCTTTTAAGCCAAGTCCCCGGATAAAAAGTTTCATACCCTCCGCCAGATTTTCGGGCAGAAAGCGTCTTGCGCTGTGAAGCTGCCTGCGCAGCATCTCATACGGGGTAATTGGTCCGGAAATTAATTTTGGGAACATGCTGATGTAAGTGCCGAATGTCACAAAATCCCGTTCCGGTAAAATACGTCCGTAATAGATATCAAAAAGATATGCAGTCAGCTGGAACGTATAAAAACTGATTCCGAGCGGCAGAGATAAATGTCTGGAATATTTAAACAAAAACAACCATAAAAAATCGAAAAAAATAACTTTTGTCAAAAAGAGTCTCTTTTTTCCTGGATTGTGTATCTGATAAAGGCGGATTCCGAACACATAATTGAGATAGGTCAGAACCATTAACAGAAACAGTGCATATGGCTGTTTGATCACTCCGACTGCATAAAACAGGATGCTCCCTGCAAAGAGCGTACTGTTTCTGAAAGCAGCAGGTGTGACATAATAGGCAAACAGAAATAATGGCAAAAAAATAAAAATAAAGTTGAGACTGCTAAATACCATGCCAGGATCCTTTACTGCATAGACATTTCTTATTTTAAAATATCGGCGATCACATCGTGCGGGATCGTAAATTCCACAACACCCATAGACATCGGACCGACATCGCCCTCGTTGAAGCTGATGACGAGATTTCCGTCAGCATTAATATAGAAGGAAGTGTCATCGTTAATGGAGGTAAAGTTCCATTCAGGAACTTCCGTATCATCCAGCCAGTAGGAGACATTTTCATCGGCATCCATCTGCCCGCGCATCTGGGATTTGATGTTTTCACTGATCGGAGTGATATAGTCAGATCCCTCTTTAAAAAGATCTTTTAACGCAAGGCGTTCCCCGGTCTTTAAATCAATCGTGTAATAATAATCCATCTCATAACCGCTTCCGGCAGCCTGATAACACATCAGTTTTAAGGTAAAATAGTCGTCAGTTGTGTTGATGACCTCATGTTTGATCATGATATCCTGATAACCTTCGTTGTTCATGTTCTGTTTGAACTCTGCGATCAGGCTGTCGCTGATCTTTTCAATCTCCGCATTGATCTCATCGGTTGATTTCTTTAAATTTTCCCCAACCGGTTCTTCCGTTGTTATTTCAGTGGAAGCGACAGTTTCCGGTACCAGTTTTGGAACATTGACATCGGCGTTGTTTCTGTCGCTGCTGTACTGGTAATCGCGGAATGTGACGACCTCGATCAAATTTCCAAGCAGTGGGATCTGTTCCATCGCATAGGCGACACTCGGTGAAGTATTTGGCAGGATGACAAACGCTGCGATCGCTGCGGCAGCGCCAACCCAGATTCTTGTGATAATGGTTTTATTGTGTTTGTTCTTCTTCTCGGCTTTCGCCTGATTCATTTTTTCTTTCATTTTTATGACCTCTTTTTCAGGCATTTGCGAGGTGTCATAGGATTTTTTTAATTCATAAAAATCATTTGTGTTCATTCGGTTACCTCCATTTTCAGTTTTAACTTCTGCATACTGCGGTACAGACGGCTTTTTATGGAATTGACATTTTCATTTAAGACGCGGGCGATATCTTCGATTTTTAAGTCCTCGAAATACCGAAGTTCCACGATCGCCTTATCCTCCGGGGACAAAGAATCGAGCGCAGTTCTAAGATCTAAGTCCTGATACTGGTCCGGTTTTCCCTCTGCGATCAGTGAATCCTCGTAAGAAATGGTATCCGGCCGCTTTAAATGATGAAAAATCTCATTTAACATGATGCGGTAAATCCAGGTCGCCGCATATTCCGGCTGCCTTAGGGAAGCACTGTTTTTGATCGCCAGATAGGCTCCGTTTTGTACAATGTCACTGGCATCGTCGGGATTATGTACATAGCTGTATGCAAGATGATAGTAGCGGTTGTAATTCTCAAGCAGCAATCGTTCGATGAGATCATCATTAGATTCTGCTGTATGTTTTTTTTCTTTTCCGGAAAAGAATTTCAAGATCAAATCCTCCTTTGCAAATATTTGATTCATTCGAATCATCTGACTATTAGATATAGCATAGCCATAAAAAGTTTCAAAATCAATGCAAAACATCAAAAAGGTATGGTATAATGTGCGTAAGCATTGAGCAGTGCCAACGAAGTGAACAATAAAAAATGACTGCTTGCAGGCACTTTTTTATTGTTTGCTTCGTTGATAGGGCGAAAGCCCGTCAGTCCGGAAAATCTCTGATTTTTCGGACGTGCACTGCGGACTGAAGTGCAGCAAGAATTAAAAATGGAGACAAAAACAATGGACATAAGATTTGCAACAATGAATGATATAGATGCGGTCACAGAGTTGGAAAGACGGTGTTTTCCACCGGAAGAAGCAGCAGAAAAAGACTCTTTTGAAAAACGCCTGACCGTATTCCCGAATCATTTCTGGTTACTGGAGGATTCCGGGAAACTGGCAAGCATGATCAATGGAATGACGACAGATATTCCAATCCTGCGGGATGAGATGTTTGAGGATGCCACAATGCACCGTGAAGAGGGACAGTGGCAGATGATCTTTGGAGTGGCAACGCTGCCGGAGTATCAGAAAATGGGATGTGCGTCGAAACTCATGGAGCGCGTGATCGCGGATGTCAAAGAGCAGGAACGAAAAGGGATCGTTTTAACGTGTAAAGAGAGTCTTATTCCATTTTATGAGAGATTTGGTTTTGTAAATGAAGGAAAGTCCATGTCAAAGCACGGGGGAGCCGTGTGGTATGATATGCGGCTGGTATTTGAAGAATTGTAGGGAAAAGGAATTATTATAATATGAAGAAACACAGATTGCCATACATGGTTGCAGGGGCAGTATTGTTTGCTGCACTTTTTACCGGATGTACCAATGAGCGCTTAGAAGATGAACTGGATTTCCGCAAGATTGGGATTAACAGTATGCAGTCCGGTGATTATGAAGGTGCAGTGGCTGCTTTTAACAGCGCACTATCCCAGTGTGTGGGGAAGATTACAGATACAGAACTCGACATCTGCTATTATAAGGCGGCAGCACAGTATGCCGGTGGAGATATAGAGGGAGCTCTTGCTACTTATCAGGCGATGATCGATTATGATGAGGAAAACGGCAACGCATATTATCTGCATGGATGTCTGAGTCTAAAGCAGCAGGATACGGATACGGCAAAAAAAGATTTTGCCAATGCTGTCAAATATAACCCGGATGATTATGAACTGTATGTTGGGATTTATGAGAACCTTGCCGGTAATAATATGACTGAGGAAGGGGAAGAGTATTTAAACAAAGCGTTTGATATCAAGGGAAATTCCGCAGAAAATCTTACCTGGCGCGGCAGGATTTATTATCTGCTCGGACAATATGATAATGCAGTCAAAGAGTTAGAAGGAGCAGTCAAAAAGGACAGTGCCAAAGCAAACCTTTACCTTGCACAGGTCTATGAAGCGGAAGAAGATTCTGCAAATGCGGAAAAATATTATCAGGCATATGTCGACAGTGGTACAGCGGACTCTGTGGCAATGAATGCGCTTGCCGAGATCCAGATGGAAAAAGGCAACTATGAAGCGGCGTTAGAGGATATCAGACAGGGACTTGCGATGGATAATGTCACAAATCAGCAGGAGCTTTTGTCAAATCAGATCATTGCTTATGAGTACAGCGGTGATTTTTCATCTGCGTGGGATGTCGTTCAGCAGTACGTTTCCCTTTATTCGGATGATGAGGCGGCGCAGAGAGAATATATCTTTTTAAAGAACCGCCAGAATACGGATGCGGGCAGCGATGCAGAAAGTACGGATTCTTCAGATGAAGGGCAAAACTCTACGGGAAATAGTTCCACGGACGATAGCTCTGCACAAAGTGATACCACGAATGATAGTTCTACAGGAGACAGTTCTGCGGAGAATCGTTCAGCACAGAGTGATTCGACAGGGGATAATACTGCGGGAGACAGTTCTTCACAGGATACAGGAAATTAGAATTAGAGACAGCAAGGGAGGAACACATGCCAGAACCCATTAAAATAGAAGAAGTAAAAGAGCGTGTCATTTTAGTCGGTGTCAGCGAACAGGATGGTGACGATGCGGAAGATTCCGTCGCAGAATTAGCAGAACTTGTAAAGACAGCAGGAGCAGTTACCGTCGGTACACTGATCCAGAAACGTGAACTGATCCATCCGGGCACCTATGTTGGAACCGGAAAAGTGCAGGAAATCGCCGACATGATCGCGGAACTAGGTGCCACCGGTATCGTCTGTGATGATGAGTTATCGCCGGCACAGCTCAAAAACTTAGAGCAGATGTTAGATACAAAAGTCATGGACCGGACGCTTATTATCCTCGATATTTTTGCGGCGAGGGCAACAACGAGCGAGGGAAAGATCCAGGTCGAGCTGGCGCAGTTAAAATACAGACTAAGCCGTCTGACCGGTCTCGGGCGTTCCATGTCAAGACTTGGCGGTGGTATCGGAACCAGAGGCCCCGGTGAGAAAAAGTTGGAGATGGACAGGCGTCTGATCAAAGACCGTATTGCGCAGTTGAACCGTGAATTAAAAGAAGTGAGGAAACACCGTGAGATCACGCGCGCCCAGAGGGAAAAGAAACAGATCCCTGTGGCTGCGATCGTCGGATACACCAATGCGGGAAAATCAACACTTTTAAACCACTTAACGGGAGCGGGAGTGTTAGAGGAAGATAAGCTGTTTGCAACTTTAGATCCGACAACGCGTGTCTTAGAACTGCCGGGCAGACAGGAAATTCTTCTGACGGACACGGTCGGTTTTATCCGGAAACTGCCGCATCATCTGATCGAAGCATTTAAGAGTACCTTAGAGGAAGCCAAATATGCAGATTATATCGTGCATGTGGTGGATGCGTCCAATCCACAACGGGACAAGCAGATGCACATTGTGTATGACACACTCTATCAGCTCGATATCAGGGAAAAAACGGTTATTACCCTATTTAATAAGCAGGATCAGGTCACAGATGAGGAGCCGATCCGTGATTTTAAGGCAGATTATACATTGGCGGTTTCCGCAAAAAAGGGAACAGGATTAGAGGAGTTGAAAGAACTTTTCTGTACGCTGCTGCGGGATAATAAAATATTAGTGGAGCGTACAATCTCTTATCAGGAGGCTGGAATTTTACAGCAGATCAGAAAGAGTGGGGAACTTTTAGAGGAAGAGTACCGGCCGGAGGGCATTTTTATCCGCGCCTATGTCACGCCGGAAATCTATGGCAGTTTATAGAGGCTTTGTGTTTACGAAGATTTTTGCATATGGTACACTGATATAAAATTTGACAGAATACAGACAAAATTTTGCACAGAAGCGATGAAAGCGTGCTTCGGAATGGAGAAATTATGACAATATTAATTCAAAATGGACAGGTGATCAATCCTGCCACAGGGATGAATGAAGTTGCAGATGTATTGGTGGAAAATGGTGTTGTTTCTAAGATCGAAAAAGGGATCAAAGAGAAAGCAGACCGGAAGATCAATGCAAAGGGATGTTTTGTCATGCCGGGATTTATTGACATGCATGTGCATCTGCGTGATCCGGGATTTGAGGAAAAAGAGACGATCGAGACAGGCTGTCGGGCAGCAGCACACGGCGGATATACGACGATTCTTGCAATGCCGAACACCAAGCCGGTCGTTGACAATCCTGATGTGGTAAATTATGTACACAATAAGGCAAAAACTGTCGGACTTGTCAATGTACTGCAGGTTGGTGCCGTGACAAAGAACCAGGAGGGAAAAGAACTTGCGGATATCGAGGGAATGGTAAAAGCAGGTATTCCTGCAATCAGCGAGGATGGAAAATCCGTCATGAACGCCCAGTTATATCGCGAGGCGATGGAAAAAGCTGCAAAATTAGGCATTGTGGTACTTGCACACTGTGAGGATAAAAATCTTGTCAATGGCGGTGTCATGAATGAGGACGAACATGCAAGAGAACTTGGATTAAAGGGAATCACCAATTCCGTAGAAGATATCATTGTTGCAAGAGATATCATGCTAAGCCACGACACCGGGGCAAAACTTCATTTATGTCATTGCTCGACGGAAGATTCCGTCATGATGGTCGATCTTGCAAAGCAGAAGAATGTAAAAGTTACCGCAGAAGTATGTCCGCATCATTTTACGCTGACTTCGGATGATATACGCAAGATCGCACCGGAAATGGATGTGGAAAAGAATGTGATTGCTGCGGATGCGGATGCAGATACTAATTTTAAGATGAACCCGCCGCTTCGTACTAAAAAAGACGTGGAGGCACTAAGAGTGGGACTTCGTGACAATATTATGGATGTGATTTCTACCGATCATGCACCGCATACTTTTGCAGATAAAAATACCTCCATGAAGAATGCGCCGTTTGGAATCGTCGGACTTGAAACCGCAGCATGCTTAACCTATACAGAACTGGTACTTGGCGGTTATCTGACACCGATGCAGATGGCAGAAAAAATGAGTTATAATCCGGCGAAGATCGTCGGACTTGACAAGGGCGATATCGCTCCTGGAAAGACAGCAGATATCGTGATCTTTGATCCGAATGAAACTTATAAGATCGATAAAAACAAATTTGCAAGCAAGGGAAGAAATACCCCGTTTGACGGAAGAACGGTGACCGGAAAAGTAAAAATGACGATCGTTGGCGGTCATATCGTATATGAGGAATAAAAAAGCGGGTAGATAAAAGGAGAAAATTCATGCAGACAAAGGGCACAAAATTTGAGGAAACTGCGATCATCATCAGGCAGGAAGAGATCGCGGACGATATTTACAGCATGTGGCTGCGTACAGAGCATATCGCAGCGCATGCAAAAGCAGGACAGTTTGTTTCTGTCTACTGCAATGAGGGAAGCAGACTGCTCCCAAGACCGATCAGTATCTGTGAGATCGACAGAAAGGACGGCGCAATCCGTCTGGTATACCGTGTAGCAGGAAAAGGAACCGCAGAGTTCTCCGGCATGCGCACCGGTATGCAGTTAAAAGTGGTAGGGCCGCTTGGCAACGGATTTCCACAGAAAAATAAAAAGGCATTTCTGATCGGTGGAGGAATCGGAATCCCGCCAATGTTAGAACTTGCCAAAGAGTTAGACTGCGAGAAACAGATCGTGCTTGGATTCCGGGATGAGCTTTTCCTGCTGGAAGATTTCCGTAACCGCGGACAGATCTATATTGCAACGGAGGATGGCAGTGCCGGAACAGAGGGAAATGTACTTGATGCGATCCGTGAGAACGGACTGGATGCAGACATCATTTATGCCTGTGGACCAACCCCGATGCTGCGTGCAATCAAAGAATATGCCGCAGAGCAGAACATCGAGTGCTGGATTTCCATGGAAGAGCGCATGGCATGCGGTATCGGAGCCTGTCTTGCCTGCGTGTGCAAGTCAAAAGAAAAAGATGCACACAGCAATGTAAAAAATAAGAGAATCTGTAAAGAGGGACCGGTATTTCTTGCACAGGAGGTAGAATTCTGATGAACATGAAAGTAGATTTATGTGGAGTGACATTAAATAATCCGGTCATGACTGCGTCCGGAACGTTTGGCGCCGGGGAAGAATATTCGGAGTTTGTGGATTTAAACCGTCTGGGTGCTGTTGTGACAAAGGGTGTTGCCAATGTACCGTGGGAAGGAAATCCGACACCGCGTGTGGCTGAGGTATACGGGGGCATGTTAAATGCGATCGGACTTCAGAATCCGGGTATTGATCTTTTCATTGAGCGCGATATTCCTTTCTTAAAGAAATATGATACCAGAATTGTGGTCAATGTATGTGGACATACAACGTCGGAATACATAGAAGTTGTGGACAGACTTGCAGACCAGCCGGTCGATCTTTTAGAGATCAATATTTCCTGTCCGAATGTAAAAGAGGGCGGAATTGCCTTTGGACAGAATCCAAAGATGGTTGAAGATATCACAAGAGAGATCAAGGCGCATGCAAAACAGCCTGTCATCATGAAACTTTCACCGAATGTAACAGACATCACGGAGATGGCGCGTGCGGCAGAAGCCGGCGGTGCGGACGGTTTATCGTTGATCAACACGCTGACAGGAATGAAGATCGATATCCACAGACGCACGTTTGCACTGGCAAACAGAACGGGCGGCATGTCAGGTCCTGCCGTGCATCCGGTTGCAGTGCGCATGGTATATCAGACCGCACAGGCGGTAAATATCCCGATCGTTGGTATGGGCGGGATCATGAATGCAGATGATGCGATCGAGATGATCCTTGCGGGAGCAACGGCAGTGTCTGTCGGAACAGCAAACTTTACCAATCCACAGGTAACCATGGAGATTGTTGACGGAATCCGCGATTATATGGAGCGTTATCAGGTAAAAGATATCAAAGAACTCGTAGGCGCAGTACACGATAGATAAATCACAGGGGAATGTAAGTTATGAAAATATTAAAAAAAATCATTTGTATCTGTCTCGTTGCAATCCTGGCAGCAGGGCTTTTTCCCGGTGCACAGACAGAGGTTTATGCAGCTGGAAAGCCGGTACAGTTAGTATCCTGTAAACTAAATTCCGGTGGCAGCAAGGTGACAGTAAAAGCAAAAGTTGCCGGAAAACAGAAAGGAATGGGAAACAAGCTTTACCTGTTTTCGGTGGATGCCAATGTAAAAGAGAATGCAAAGCTTACCGGAAAACCGGTGGCTTCGGCCAACTTTAAGAAAGGTACAGTTACATTTTCCGTAAAATATAAAAGCAGTATGCTTTGTCAGAAATTTGTGGCTGCATACAAAAAAGGGAAAAAATATGCAGCAATAAGCGGTGCACAGTACATTACCAATCCGGAAGTATTAGCATCCTACACCGGAACCGGCGTAAAGACTACCTCTAAAAAGGGACTGCAGCCGGACTGGGCAGACCATACATCCGTAAAAAAGCTTCGTACACAGCATGTTGTCTTAAACTGGTCAATTGAAGAAATTTTAAACAAAGACTGCGGAAATAAAGAGGTGTATAAATACCGCGGGAAAAAATATACATTTGACAGGGATCGTGTAAACTGGCTGCAGGATCAGGTGCGTCAGTATATTGACGATGGATCCAAAGTATATGTGATCCTGCTTCTTGGCAAAGACGCAAAAGGCCAGGCGGGTAAAATGAGTTATGGCGGTGGAAAAATATTCTCTTCCATTAAGACAACATCAGCAGCAGGATGCCGTACCTGGGAAGCGTTTATGAGTTACATGGCAGAGAAATTTGGCAATGAACAGCATTTGGTGTCCGGATGGATCTTGGGAAATGAGGTTGACAGCCCTTATGACTGGAACTATGCGGGCGGAAAAAGTTTAAGTGCGTATATGGATGATTATGCGCGGGCATTCCGCATTGCATATAATGCCACAAAGAGTGTCAGCAGCCATTCAAAGGTATATATCAGCCTTGATTATAACTGGAATCAGGATGTCGATGGAGGCGGAAACAGCTTTTTCTCGACGAAGAAGACACTGGACACATTTTATTCGAAACTGAAAGCGCAGGGTAAGATCTGTCCAAACATTGCATATCATGCATATTCACAGGGACTTGTGGAGCCAAAATTCTGGGATGACTCTTTAGCAGGCAGTGGTGTGGATTCCACGATCATTACCATGAAAAATATTTCTGTCCTGACGGAATATGTAAAAAAGAAGATCGGCAAAGATGCAACGATCATGCTTGCAGAGCAGGCGTTCAATTCGACACAGGGAGAAGAGCTGCAGGCAGCAACATATGCGTATGCTTACTATATCAGCGAAGGCAATAAGATGATCGAATCCTTTATCTATGCGAGAGATACCGAACCGCAGTCGGATGTGGATCAGGGCTTTTACTGGGGACTTCGCGATATCAATGGCAGAGAGCGTAAAATATATAATACATTTAAAGTGATCGATTCAAAGGAGTCTTTGGATAAGACGAAGAATCTTCTCTCCTATACAGACTTAAGTTCATGGACACAGATTCCTGGAATTAAAAAGTCTACTTTTAAAAATAACCGTTCCATCAAAAACAAATGGCCGCTAGTACAGTCAACCAGCCTGTATGTGTGTCTTGCGGATGATAACTGGCAGAGAGAGACAACTTATGTCTACGACGGAAAGAAACATAAACCTGCAGTAACGGTAAAACGTAATTATACCGGAAAGACGGTTCCGAAAAAGAATTATTCCGTAAAATATCTGACAGACTGCAGGAGTATCGGAGTGCATCGTATTCAGATTAAATTAAAAGGTGATTTCCGCGGAACGATCATCCGGGAGTTTACGATCGCACCGCAGAATGCAATGCTGAATGATCTGGTGATGACGTCAAATTCTGCTACGGTAAGCTGGAATGTACCAAAGAAGACCAAAGAGCAGATTACCGGTTATATGATCCAGTATACGGATGGAGAAGGTGGTTTTTATTCGACACCGGAAAAAGATATCCATCTGATCAAGATCAAAAACAGCAATAAATTAAAATATACGATCAAGGGACTTACCAAGGGCAAACGCTATTTTGTAAGAATAACGACCTATAAAACAGTTATGGTAGATGGCAAACCAAAAGATATCATTGCCGGATGGGGATATGATGATATCAAATATGATTATGCCACAGATCCGGTCGTGCCGGAACCGGATACAGAAGAGGATACCTTAGAATAAGCGATTGAGGTAATGTGAAATACGATGCCGGAATTAAGATTTATAATAGCAGACAGACTCCCGGAGCGGGAACTGGATTATTTAAAACAGAATATCAGACCGGAACCGGATCTGAAACTGGTGGTAACAGGGAAAAATAATGCCAATCGCAGAGCAGAGTTTTCTCTGTTCCCGCCAGAAGAAAGTGTGCTCATCTCTACAGATGGGCACATTATTTCTAATATGGATCAGCTTGGAATGGCAACGCTGGGATATATCGGACCGGGCGGGGCAGAGAATGAGAGCACAGGAGAAGTACCGGACGATGTGATTACAGAAATTGGTAGTCAGAACGTGAATTGTAGTGACAGCACAGATGAAGTGACGGAGGGAATCGAAGAACAGGGAATGCAGGCTGCGGTTATGTTAATCGAAGGTCTTGAGGAAGTGGATGAAACGTTTCTGCTTCGTGCGTATGAACGTAAACATGGTATTCCGTGGACGATCGTCACGACAGAACGCTGCATCGTGCGGGAGATCACGCTGGATGATTTAGACGGCCTGTTTGCACTGTATGCCGGGGAGGGAATGACGGAATATTTAGACCCGCTGTATGAATACGAAAAGGAAAAAGAGTATCAGCGGTCGTATATTAACTATATGTACCGCCTTTATGGGTACGGCATGTGGGTCGTGATCGAAAAGGCGACGGGAAAACTGATCGGGCGGGTCGGGATCGAGAATCGTGAGGCGTGTGACGGTGAGCCGGAACTTGGATATATGATCGACGTATCGTATCAGAGAAAAGGATATGCAACAGAGGTCTGTCTTGCTGTGATCGGTTACGCATGGAATTTTCTTGAATTCGATAAATTAAACTGTCTGATCCAGAAAGGAAATAAAGCATCGGAATGTCTGGCAGAAAAACTGGGATTTATGTTCCGGGAGGAAATGGATCTGGACGGAAAATGCATGAAACGCTATACCATAAGCAAAAGCGGGGCATGATATCATCAATAAACGTTGCATTTTCCATAAAAATAAAATATAATATAAACTACTAAAAAAGGGATAAAGTGGGTGAGGCACATGGCGGATTTTTCATCAGAATCACTGGATCTGCAAAAAAAAGTAAAAGAAGAGGACGATAACATCAAGCCGATGAAAGAGTTTGAGAGTCCGGAAAAACTATATGACGAACTGATCGCCAGCGTGCGAAAGTATCATCCATCGACAGATATATCGCTGATCGAGAAAGCATATCATGTTGCGAGGGATGCACATGAGGGACAGGCAAGAAAGTCCGGCGAGCCATATATCATCCATCCATTGTGTGTTGCAATTATTTTAGCGGAGTTAGAGTTGGATAAGGAGACGATCGTTGCAGGACTTTTGCATGATGTTGTGGAAGATACTGTTATGACGGATGAACAGATTGCACAGGAGTTTGGAGATGAGGTTGCTCTTCTGGTTGATGGTGTTACCAAATTAGGACAGCTCTCTTATGATGCGGATAAAGTGGAGGTTCAGGCAGAGAATCTTCGTAAGATGTTCCTTGCAATGGCAAAGGATATCCGTGTTATCCTGATCAAGCTTGCGGATCGTCTTCACAATATGCGTACGCTCAAATACATGACACCTGAGAAGCAGAAGGAAAAAGCGCGTGAAACGATGGATATTTACGCACCAATCGCACAGCGTCTTGGTATTTCCAAGATCAAAGTTGAATTAGATGATCTGGCACTTCGATATTTAAAACCAGATGTTTATGAAGATTTAGAACGCTCTCTTGATTCTGCAAAGGAAGAAAGAGAAGCATTCATTCAGGAAATCGTTGACGAAGTGAAAGGACATATTGACCACGCTGGAATTAAGGCAGAGATTGATGGCCGTGTGAAACACATGTTCAGTATATATAAGAAGATGGTCAATCAGCATAAGACGATCGATCAGATTTATGACTTATTTGCAGTCCGGATCAAGGTTGATACAGTTAAGGACTGTTATGCGGCACTTGGGATCATTCATGAGATGTATAAACCAATCCCAGGAAGATTCAAGGATTATATCGCAATGCCAAAACCGAATATGTATCAGTCACTTCACACAACATTGATCGGACCAGAAGGACATCCATTTGAGATTCAGATCCGTACATTTGAGATGCATCGTGTTGCTGAATATGGTATCGCAGCCCATTGGAAATATAAAGAAAATAATAATACCAAGGGACTTAACAAAGAGGAAGAGAAGTTAAGCTGGTTAAGAGAAGTGCTGGAATGGCAGCGTGATATGGATGATAATAAAGAGTTTTTAAGTTTGCTGAAGACGAACTTGGATCTCTTTGCAGAACAGGTATATTGTTTTACACCGAATGGAGATGTCAAAAACCTTGCGAATGGTTCAACACCAATCGATTTCGCATATTCAATCCATAGTGCAGTCGGTAATAAGATGGTTGGAGCCAGGGTCAATGGAAGACAGGTACCATTTGATTATCATTTGCAGAATGGTGATCGTGTAGAGATCATTACATCACAGAATTCAAAAGGACCTAGCAGAGACTGGTTAGGAATCGTAAAATCAGCACAGGCAAGAAGTAAGATCAATCAGTGGTTTAAACGACAATTCAAGGAAGAGAATATCGTCAGAGGTAAGGAACTGTTAGAAAAATACTGTAAGAGTAAGAGCATCAGGCTCCCAGAACTCATGAAACCTGAATACATTAAGAAGGTTGAACTAAAATACGGATTTAAAGACTGGGATTCTGTATGTGCAGCTGTTGGACATGGTGGTTTAAAAGAAGGCCAGGTTATCAATAAGATGCAGGAAGAAGACCGTAAGATCCAGAAACAAAAGATCACGGATGAACAGATCTTGCAGAAAACAACAGAAGCAGCACAGGCAGCAGCAAATCCAGAGAAGAAAAAGGATGAGAAATTCAAAGGAGGAATTGTTGTACGTGGAGCGAATGATGTTGCTGTTCGTTTTTCAAAATGTTGTAATCCAGTACCAGGAGATGAGATCGTTGGATTTATTACAAGAGGACGAGGAATCTCGATTCACAGAACAGATTGTGTGAACCTTCTGAATATGCCAGAATCTGACAGGGCAAGACTTATTGAAGCTGAATGGCAGGTAAGTGAAGCAGATACAACACAGACTTACACGACAGAGATCAATATTTATGCCAATAATCGAAAGGGATTGTTAGCAGAAGTATCAAAGATCTTCTTAGAATTAGATATTGACATCATAACGATCAACGTATCAAACAATAAGAAAGGAAGAGCAACGCTTAGTATGTCCTTTGATATTACAGGCGTAGAGCAGTTGAACCGTATTATTGCGAAGATCAGGAATGTAGAAGGCGTGATCGACATAGAAAGAACAGCAGGATAGGTGAAAATATGAGCGAAACAACATTAAGACTTGACAGACCTCTTAAGATGGTAACGATCTGTCTTGGGCAGATGCAGACAAACTGCTATATTGTTGAGAATACAAAAACAAATCAGGCATTCGTCTTTGATCCGGGAGATCAGGGAGAACGTATTATGAATACATTAGAAGAAGATGGAATGGAACTGGATATGTTGATCGCTAACTATGTGTATGAAAAAGTTGGTGCAACACATAAGAAGGTGATTCATTATCGTAACGTATTGCCACAGGATGAGATTTTCCGTTGGGATGATATGGGACATTTCCATCTGGATCAGTATATCCTGATGCATTCTGTCGTTTACAGAACGGAACTTTTGAGAGACTGTAAACTGGAGCTCCCGGAGCACACATTCTACGTGGACAATATCTTCGTCTACGAGCCGCTCCCGCATGTACATACGATGTACTACCTGGATGTGAACTTCTACCGCTACTTTATCGGCCGCTCCGACCAGTCTGTCAATGAACAGGTCATGATCGGAAGAATCGACCAGCAGATCCGCGTGACGAAGCTGATGCTTGGCTACTATGATGTGACGAAGATCCAGAATAAGAAGCTCCGCCACTATATGGTCCGTTACTTAGAGATCATGATGGTCATCTGCTCGATCCTCGCGATCAAGTCCGGCAGCGAGGAGAATATGGCAAAGAAGAAAGCGCTCTGGGAAGAAGTAAAGAGATCCAACCCGACCCTCTATCTGCGCCTCCGCTGGGGCTTCTTAGGACAGGGAATGAACCTTCCGGGAAAAGGCGGAAGATCCCTCTCCATCGCGGGATATAAGATCGCGCAGAAGTTCTTCGGATTTAACTAAGTGCCGGGAGATCGAGATCAATGAAAAATGGTACTATTTCAACCCGATCCCGGACGGAAGCTGGGATGGAAAGCGCAGGTAGTTTCCGGCTTGGTAAGAGGGAAATAGCGGGAAAACGGATACGGGTGAATGGATGATAGTAAACGAGCGTGCCTATGTAAAATAAGCACGCTCGTATCAGTTTACTTTCCAAGAACAATTTTCACGATCAGCACCGTCACCACGCAGATCATCACCGGCCGGATGATCTTCGCGCCGTTTTTGATGGCGAAGCCGGCACCGATATAGTTTCCGAGAACGTTGCTTACGGCACATGGGATCGCGATCATGTAGAACACATTTCCGGAAAGGATATAGGAGAGAAGCGCTGTGTAGTTGGAAACGATCAACGTGAGCTTCGCGTTTCCGGAGGCGGTGCGGATATCATATTTTAACAGGAAGGTAAAGAGCAGCATCGCGATCGTTCCGCCGCCCGGACCGTACATACTGTCATAGAGACCGAGGGTCATGCCGATGAGGAGCGCCTTCAGGGCGACAGGAACCGTCAGGGATTTCCGTGTGTCCGTATAGTTCCAG
>OGOW01001072.1_pt1 | contig 27082 bp, 22 predicted proteins | sample 1552781 | NCBI WGS metagenome assembly OGOW01 (sample SAMEA2580145, study PRJEB22360) | human gut metagenome | biome: human gut; feature: human-associated habitat; material: faeces | place: Denmark | collected 2008/2010
TTGATTTTTTCGGGTGACTCGTTCTACCACTTCCACCAACTTACGCTGTTCCCAAGTTTAAGTATTTAAAACACTCAAAATCTCCCTGACCATCATAATTGCATATCCGAGTAAATTTTGCCCTCTCCACTGCTCTATTTCCAGCCTTTTAGGGTCACTCATTGATAATCCTATGCCCCATATTGTATCTTTTATCGCACATTCTGCCAGTACAGCATCACCTGTTTGTTGTAATTTGTGAAGTAATTCTTCATTTTGAGCAAATTTTGCTATAAGTCCCTGATATACAATAATCTGTCTCTTTCCATTCCATATATTGTCATTATAATTTGACACCAAGCGTCCTAATTCCTTGATTCTTACTACATCATCGGTTGCAAGAATTTCTCTTGCAATCTTATCATCCCCAAAGCAGATTGCTTTTTTATACATCATATATTGCTCCATTGATGAAAACTGAACATTATCTAACTTAAAATATGAATTATACCAATTACTCAAATATCCATTTTCTTCATCCGGGTTATGAAAACACACTATATTCATCGCACCATACCCACTTTCTGTACAGCTAAGTCAAGTTCCAAGTCATGAAGTCCATGATACGCTTTTTTCAAAAATTCTACCGGTATCTTCTTAACAATGTCTGCGCTCGGAATGTTATAATACCATTGATAATAAGCATAAAATTCACCAATCCAATCCGGCATAAAGCCCTGCATTGCTTGTCCCTGCTTCATATTATAATTTTCTGTATCGCAAAAATACTTCCATAGCTCCTGTGCGTCCATTGTATTTACATATGCTTGTGCCACATCTATACTTTTTCTTGTCTTACTGCACATATATGTATTGATAAAATCCTCAGTATCCTTATCCTGAAAATTCTGCGCCACATAATCAAATAACTTTCCCTGATTTTCAACCACATCGCCTAAATATACATCTGAATATGCACCCATTACTGTCACCTCTCAAACAAAGTACTGAACACATTTGTAACCGTGTTAGCATCCGATTCCACTAAATCGCGCATGTTTTTTCTTGCTGTCACATCACGTTTATTATATTTATCATTGAACTCAGAATATTCAACACTCATCAAACCATCTTGAATTTCATGTAATTTTGAATATGCCAGCTCAGATTTAATACAATATTGAATTCCCAGACCACCGAGTGAAAGCAGCTCCTCCAAAATATCTATGTCAATATTATCCCTCACAAATTCCTTCGCAATATAAAAGTACGAAGCATTGGCTCTCCAACCCTTAATAACATCATATTCACTGGTATCTATGCCATATTTCATAATAAATTTCCCAGCAAGCATTCTATATCTCTTCGAATCTGCCGCATCACGATGCTTCATAAGCTCTGCAAGCCATGCTAGAACATCATAATCCTTAAAATCCAGAATCTTAAGCTCATCACAATCTAATTCATACTTATGTACCCATCCATTTGTCTCCACCGGTCTGCATACAGCCCACTCTTTTGCAAGTTCAATATCATCTGTAAGATAAAATCCTCGTCCATAATCATGCTTATCATCACCCTGTCCATACATAGGTGTGACAATCTTATTAGGAGTTCCATGATACAAGGTAATTTTAGCCATTTTTTTGCACTCCTTTCTTAGACAAACATGTTCTGAAGCATGAAATTCTTGAGTTTTTTAAGCTCATCGCACTTATGCTGGTGAAGAGTGATGAGGGTGTCGAGAGTGTCAAAATATTCGCCAATCTTCCTTTGCTCATTCAGACATGGAACAGCTATTTTCTGTTCAAGAACTGCATCTCTAGCAATTCCTGCGATTAAACCTCTAGCATCTGTTTTTATATTGTCCACAACTGAGTTTAAAAGAAAATAATTGAATCTATTGTCTAATTCATATTTCTTTACTTTGAGTGCCATAAATTGTCTCGCAATATGGGCTTTTTCCTGATTTACAGTTGCAATAGCTCCATATCCAGAGCCTTTGCATACCAAAACAGTATCCCCTTTTTCAGCAATGCATCTAGGCTTTTCTGTCCAACGCACCGCTGTGGTATAGCCATTCTCGATACAACTTGCTCCAGTCAAATAAGGAATTCCGATACCATTTTCGTTGTATTCTTCTGGATTAAAGTCCTGTCCTGAAAGAAGTTCAATAACATCCTCATACTTACGCTGTTCCCAAGCGTCAGTAAATCCTGAAAATCTTATTTCAGGAACATTTGTTCCGTTTTGTGGAAACATTTTTTGAAGCATGTATTTTTTTAGTTTTCTTAAATCGTCACACTTACGCTGGTGAAGAGTGATGCACGCTTCCAAGGCATTAAAATATCTTCCAATTTTATACTGCTCATCTATATCTTGTGGTATTGTCAATTTAGTATCAAAGAAATCGTTCGGGGCAATATTCAATAAACCATGGTTTCTAGCACCTTCAGCAGCAATTTCATGTATACCTTTGTGCCAAAGATTTGTGGCATAATATGATACTAAAAAATCCGAATTTATCGGTGCATTCTGTTTTATTCTAAATACAATGTAAAGAGTTGATAATACGCCGTTTTCATACCTGTCCAAGCGCTTAATTGCACCCCAAGGTGCATCTGTAGACGTACTCTTGTTATAAGCAAATTCTCCATTCTTTATCAAATAGTATCCACTAACATCTTTACTTGCCACTCGTTTATCAAAAAATTCATTCTGGTCTATAAGACCATATTGAGCTGATATTGTCAGTGGTAATTCAGATACTAAATCTTGATTTTTTCGGGTGACTCGTTCTACCACTTCCACCAACTTACGCTGTTCCCAATCATTAGTGAATTTTTTGAATCTCACCTTTGGTTTACTCATACCTTACCCCTCCATCATCTTAATAATGTCATTTATTGATGCCATAATGCCCTCATCAGAAGAGGTTAAATCCTTAAGAAGTGATACGAATTCTCCCTGAGCCTTTGCAATCTCATCATCCGTCTTTTTCATATCCGCAAGAAGTTCATTCAAATCAATCTCCTCTTCCTTCTCGAAATTGTCGACATATCTCGGAATATTGAGATTGAAATCGTTCTTCTCGATATCCTCAAAGCTTGCCAAGTATGACTCTTTATCCACAGTCTGTCTATTATTATACAGGTTTATAACTGCATCTATGTGCTCATCTGTCATTGTATTCTGCTTCTTTCCTTTGTCGAACTTCTGTGAAGCATCGATAAAAAGCACATCCCTGCCATCCCTATGCTTTTTTAGCACGACAATACATGTTGGAATTGATGTGTTGTAAAACAGATTTGCTGGCAGACCGATTACCGCATAGATGTTACCTGAGCGAAGCAGCTTCTCCCTTATTTTGCCTTCTGCGGCACCTCGGAAAAGAACACCGTGTGGAAGGACAATCGCCATTGTTCCGTTACTCTTTAAATGGTAAAGTCCATGCAGAAGAAATGCATAATCTGCTTTTGATTTAGGTGCTAATACTCCGTAGTCGCTAAAACGCTCATCCTGCAAAAATCCTGCTGCCGCGCTCCAGTTTGCTGAATATGGCGGATTCATAAGCACCATATTAAAATCTGTCTCTTCGCCTGTAGGCCAGTCAGAATCTAATGTATCGCCATTTCGAAGGTTCTGATTTTCCGCTGCAATTCCATGAAGGAACATGTTCATTCTTGCAAGGTTATATGTAGAATTCATAAGCTCCTGACCATAATACCTTATGTATTCCGGCCGTTTAGAGTACTTCTTTGCATTTAAAAGTAATGAGCCTGAACCCATGCATGGGTCATACACTGACAAGCCTCTCTTATCCTCCTGTCCTGCAATAGCAATCCTTGTGAGTATCTTTGATACAGCCTGCGGTGTATAGAATTCTCCTGCCTTCTTGCCCGTCTCAGATGCAAACTGTCCGATTAAATACTCATATGCATTTCCAAGGACATCCGCATCAGAGTTCAACAAATCTGCCTTGTCAATTTCCTTTATAAGATTTGAAACCGTGTCACTCTGTTTTTGGTCGCCTGTTCCAAGTCGATTCGAGTACAAATCAATATCCGTGAACAAATCAACAAATAAAGGGTCACTCTGCTCAATATTGTTGAATGCTTTTTGAAGCTGCTCGCGGTTAAAGGAGTTATTTCTTGCCGCTTCCGCAAAATTAGTATAGGTAAGCTCCGGTTCAATAACATAATGACATTCTGAATTAAGCTGTTCCTTTAATTCCTCTGCACTCTCATCCTCAAGAGCTTCTTTATATGCTGCCAAAGCGACTCTCAGGTTTTCCGGCTTTGCATCATATAGCAAGTCATACACTTTGATTAAAAAAGAATCCGATAAATATTTATAAAATACAATTCCCAACAAATAATCCTTATATTCATTTGCATCCATCTTAGAACGAAGTATATCTGCTCCACTCCACAATACACTGATTAAGTCTTTGCTGTTTTCTAAATCTGCCATATATTTTACCTCCGACTATCCGTCAATAATACTATGATTATAACCCTTATATGTTTCAATTTGCAACTGGGTAAAGTTATATAAAATTCTGCCTTATCTTTTTTATCATCACCAAAGCAGCACAAAGGCTGGCATTTAGAATAGTCACGCCAAACGCTGACAAGCCCATATTCATCATCCGCAGTAAAATTGTGGCAATATATAAAAGGCACATTATTATGAATATTGTACGTTTAATCCGTATTCATGCAATTATACTATCAATCTACTTGTTATCACAATTTTTTAAGAGTATAATATAGAACAGTTGAAATTTACTACCATTTCAAAATATGTAAGAAAGGAAGTATTACCATGAAATTAAAAGAATTACAGGATGCTATGATTGCTGCAATGAAGGCAAAAGATAAATTCAGAAAGGATGCCATCGCAGACCTTGTATCTGCTGTCAAAAAGAAAGGCATTGATGCCGGCTGCCGTGAAGACATCCCTGATGATATGGCAATCGAAGCTATTTTAAAAGAGATAAAGACAGTTAAAGAGCAGATAGATACCTGCCCTGCCGACAGAACCGAGCTTCTTGCCGACTACCGGAAGAAATACGAGATTATGAGCGAGTTCGCTCCTAAGATGCTCTCCGCAGAGGAGGTCGCTGCAATCCTCAACGAGAAGTTCGCTGACGTTCTCGCAACCAAGAACAAGGGTCAGATTATGAAAGCTGTCATGGGCGAATTAAAAGGCAAAGCTGACGGAAAAGTCATCAATCAGGTCGTAGCTGAGCTTACAAAATAATATCTTTGACAAATAGAGCATTTTAGTCTCATTGTCACAACAAAAGACCGCCAATGGCGGTCTTTCCTATAAATCAAAAATCCCCGGTAAATTCTACCGGGGATAAAATAAAAGAAAGCGCGAGACGGGAATCGAACCCGCGACCCCCTCCTTGGCAAGGAGGTGCTCCACCGCTGAGCCACTCGCGCATTGTACTTTGTAAGCTGTTGCACTCACAAGGACAAGTAGTATATTACTACATGTCCTTGAATATGTCAACACCTTTTTTGAAATTTTTTAAATTTTTTTAATTATTGTAATAATTCTTTCAAATAAGCTTATTTCATCATACAGTATATTGCTGCTACAGCTGCTCAACATCCACCTTGAGTTTTCCTGTCATCTCCTGAACAAATGCCGTCTGGGATGAAATCTCTTCCGTGTTCGCAACGATAGTCGAGACTTTCTCGGTCATTGCATTCATGCTTGTGATAAGGTTCTCTATTGATTCGATACTTTTTGTGATTTTAGGAAGAATAGCTTCCGCCTTCTCATCATTTTCCGAGAGGAGATTCTTCGTAGAATCCGAAAGATTCCTTATCTCCTCATCCACAACAGCAAAGCCACGGCCATGTTCTCCTGCCCTTGCAGCCTCAATAGAAGCATTGAGCGAAAGAAGATTTGTCTGACCTGCTATTGATGAAACATCTTCATTGCTTTTCTTGTATACATTTATAAAATCCGACATGGTTGTCACAGAATCATTCAGCTCCTCACAGAGCTTTGAAATCTGCCGGATATGCATAGCAAGGTCTGTCGCTTCCCCTGCCGAAGTCTCATTTGCAATATTAAGCTCATTTATATTGTTGCTCAATTCTCCAAATCTCTGCGTTATATCAACAAGCTTTTGATTGTGAATTTCCTGCTCAGCTCGCTCCTTGTTACGAATCTCTTCTAAAGTCTTCATCTCATCCTGCGCCACGCTCTTGACATAATAAATACAGTTCTCTTTAACATTTACCTTGTTATATATAGCTCTGACCATATTGCGGCAGCTTGAATATCCGCAAGATTCACAATCTCTATGCTGTTCTTCATGAGTATCCTTTTTCATCGAGGCAAATATTTCTTTGACAGTGCTTTCACTCGGTTCGGTAATGTCAACCTTTTTATTGTCATAATGGCGTATGAAATCATCCAATCTCAGCTGTGAAAATGCGTCCATGAGATTTTTCAGGCGCTGCTCATTTGTGAGCCTATCATCCCAAGGGCTGGTACTCTTTTTACCGAAAATTCCCTTTGCCTGCTGTGCTGTCTGCTTCTTATTGCGCATTTTTGCCAGAGTGAGCATAACATCATCCGTATTGCGCTCAGGCTGTGTTGCAGTTCCATAGATACAGCCCTTTGTACAATTCAAAATATCGACCATAAAAGGCTGCTGCTTTCCTGATTTTATGCGGGCAGCGTATTCTTTCAGATAATTATATGCCTCATGTTCACCTTCAACCTGACGTACAATGTACTCTCTTCCGACAAAGTGCTCAACATTCTCACGAAGTCCGCCCGGCATTGGATAGAGCGAACCCATGCCATACTCCAACTCGTCCATATATGGCTCACAACCTGCATATTCATTGCCGATTTTTTTCATAAGCTTATTAAAAGTTACATTATACGATACATAGCCTGCACAATTTTTATCCGTAATCTCAAGCTTTTTGGCAATGCATGGACTTATAAAAGCCAGCTCATCGTCAATTTTCATATATTTTTTCATATAAATAGCAAGACACATCATAGGGCTATGTACCGGCATAAGCTTAGACAGCAATTCAGGAATATATTTCTCAATGTAATTCACAACCGCAGGACAAGGCTGCGAAATTCCACCTTTGAAATCATGCTCCGTAATATACTTTAGATATCCCCACGTAGTAATATCCGCCCCAAACGACACACTGCATATATTATTCACGCCCTTTTTTTTCAGATATCCGAGAATTCTCTTATATTCTTCAGGATAATTTGCCAAAAATGCGGGTGCAAGAATCACGGAAATCTTTTTTCCTCTCGCCAAATCGTCAAAAAACTTATCCGTGTCGTCATAATAGTCCCTCGCATTGTGCGGACATGCATCAAAGCATTCGCCACATGCGATGCACTTATCACCATCAACCATAACTTTTCCGACTTCGGTTGCAACATTAGCAGTCAGAACCGGACAATTCCTCACGCACTTATTACAACCTGTGCATAAATCATTAGTGTAAATCAGTTCCATAACATACTTTCTCCTTCTGCTTTTGATAAGGTTAAAGTGATTTAAAAAAATTTTCTTCTGTTTTCATTATTATAATGCAATTTGTGATTAAATTCCATACAATATAATATACTATATCGTGAGCACAGCTCACTCGATATTTTCACTGTTTTTAAGTCATGCAGGCATATCGGCTTGCTTTAACTAATTGTATGGCAACACAGTCTGCCAATTACATCATCCTATCATAAAGGAGTCTCAACGGAAAAGCCGGTACGCTTTCCATCGGGAAATAAAGTATGCTGTTAGAATTGAGTATTTTTCCAGTCGCTCTGGGCTTTGCAAAATTTGCAATCATTCTGTTAATTCAATCCGGAAAAACAAAACAACTGTGATTAATCATTAATCAAGCCCTAAAATGTTCGCAGCCTGCGGTAATTCAGAATGGTTCCATTGCCGCAGGCTTATGAGTTGGTTTTATTATTTTATCATGTTTATAAGTTCGTCAATCTCTTCCTGTGTAAGTAAATCTTTGTCAGGAACAATTATCATCCTGCGTCTTGTCGAAACATAGTCATCGTAATCACCATATACAATATCAAAATCATCATATCTTTTTATAAATGTTTTTATCTCCCTTATATTCTGATATGCATCCTGCAATGTAGGATAAACCTTTTGTAACACTTGTGGCTAAAAAATAGCGCTTATCAATTTATGCTGCCGTCCTTGCTTCATATGGAGTTCGGTAACCATTATAACTGTGTGGACGAACATGATTATAATCAACGTATGCAAATTCTTCTACCTTTTGATAGAGTGTTTCCTCTGTTGTAAACTCATACAAATTTGTGCATTCATTCTTCAAGGTATTGAAGTAACGCTCCATCGGTGCATTGTCGTACGGATATCCTGCTTTGCTCATGCTCTGTGTCACATTTACCGATTCGCAGAATTCGGTAAATGCTTTGGACGTATACTGTGAGCCCTGGTCAGAATGTAAGATAAGGCCATCTTTGATTGTTGGCTGCGATTCCAGCGCTTTTCGGAGCGTCCGGATCGCAAGATCACTGGTAATGTTACGATCTGTTATGCTGGCAATCACACTCCGGTCATGCAAATCTATAATAGTGCAGTTATAGCGTACTTCATGATTTGCAAGGAACAGATAGGTGAAATCCGTGCACCATTTTCGATTGATTTCATCTGCTGTGAAATTTTGCTTCAGCTTATTATCGAATACTTTATGCGGGTTTCCATGCTCATATCCCGGCTTTTTTGGACGGACAACCGAACGGAGACCAAGCTCTGTGTTCATATATTTATGAACGGTGGTATTACTGTAAGAATAACCTTTACGCTCCAGATAAACTTTCATACTCCGATAGCCGTCAACTCCATTGTGCGAATGATATATTTCCTGAATCTGTGCTTGGACTTCGGCTTTAAGGGTATAATAATCCGCCTTCCGGTGTTTCCGGTAGTTGTAATAAGCATTTGGGCATATACCCAGCCGTCCAAGCAGCCAGCGAATGCCAAATTCATTATGATATTGTTCGATGAATCGATAAGCCTCTAATCGATTTCCTTTGCAAAGAATGCCGCCGCTTTTTTTAAGAAAAGATTCTCCTTACGAAGTTCTTCGTTTTCTCTTTTGAGTCTGAGCATCTCCTTCATGTTGTCATAATCTTCTTTGGCTTCCGGGCTTGACTGGCATTCTTTACTAAACTCGCTACACCACTTAGAAATGCTGGCTTTCGATACCCCATACTCAGCGGTGATGCTTTTGTAGGTACGACCTTCCTCTTCATGAAGACGTACTATTTTTTTCTTAAATTCGGGTGTGTAACTTTGTGGCATGATAATTACCTCTTTTCTCTATTGGATTTATTATATCTTATTAGCCACTACTGTTACAACATTAGTATAGCACTTCATAACATAATATTGACCACGTTTTTTTTGTTGCTTATCTTGCTTTATGAACCTATTTCGACTTGATTACTCTCTATTTTATTTTCCTCAACCACATTTAATAACCAATCCAAATAACGATAGGCCACTCCTCTCGAAAGAACATCATGAAAAAACTGATTTCCATAGTTTCTCAAGCACCCATAGCATGAAGTTTCCTCTGTGCATCCGCAATTACCGTTAACCTTTTCCTTTGCCTTGGCAATTACCATTTCAAGGTTTTCGTAGACATGTTTTACAAATCCAGATCCCCCTGGAGTATCATCATATAATACAATCTGACATTTTCCAGTAACGCATCCGCTTATATCACTTCTATTAATATCTAAAGCCGCACTGGCACCTTCAAGTAATGCATATAAAACAGATAAATATTGATCCTTGTTTTCCAATGAACCTGACATCGGCTGTTCGATCAAATGGTCTGGTAAATTGATTTTCAAAATATCTGTTGAAAACTGATGTCCCAATGATACTCTCTGTAACATTTTATTCGGACAATTTCTGCCATATTTATTGTTATGCCCTTTCTTTGGGAGCTTATCGACCTCAGTCGTGAATCCACACTCGGGGCAAACATATAATCCTGCTCCATTGGTTCCCTGATTTAGCACAAATAACTTTCCACCTGGAGAATACTTTGCAGAAACTTCTTTTCCATAAAAATTCAATATTCTGCTTTTAACCTCGCGCTGCTGACTTTCTGTAAGATCAGTATCACTCCAAAACTGTGTCTGTGTAGCATAATAAGCTTTTGGTCTCGTTTCCCCCACTTGCTTAGGAGATTCTTTATAAGAAGTAGAAAATCCAAATAGTGGAATAATAAACTTACGTGCTTTCATTTTAGCCTGACAAGTTGGACAAAGTTCAATATCGTCACTAATATCAATAGTAACTTCTGTCATTTTTGTCTTTGGAGGATAAATACGCTTACAATTCTGGCATTCATAATACACATATGTTGGCCAACTTTTATCAGGTATAGTATTAACAGCATAACTCTTCCACTGTTTTCCATTAGCCACAATCTGTGCCGGTGGAGCAAATTCACTGATTGCCATTCTTAAATCTCTGGATAGATCAAGCTTTTCGGCTTCTCTGTTTTTATTGTTAATAATATTCAGTGAAACAGTATCAATAGGAAATCCATACTTTGGTAATACCCCCTTTGCACTCAGAAAATTGATAGAACCTTCGTCATTTAACGTCGATATTAGTTTTGTTACTGTTCTAGCTTTTTCAAGTTCGTAATCTGTGCTATTAGCATTTATGCCTTTCTTCATTTCAAGCAAACCCGCTATATCATTTTCTCTTTCTTTTATTGCTATATTCAGTTTACTATCTTCTCCAATTAATTCATCTACAAATCCCCAATTATCTACATTAAGCTGTTTCAGAATCTGAGGAACAAAAACCTTATATATGGTATCCAACAATGATTGCGGTTTAGATTCTAAATACTTTTTCAGTTCTACACTCATATTATCCTTTTTATCAAAATCAACAATTCTTTTTGCTTTTCCTGTAAAGAATTCTGGATATTCTTTAAAGAACCCTGCTACCACAATGGAATTCAAATGACGTAATGCAATTTTTTCGTTGTTTACCTCCAGAACTGGCGCATTTATCTTTCCTGCTATTATTTCTGGTGGATCTTGATAAAAAGTCATATCATGACTATTCCTGCGCGCAAAAGTTACAGAAAATGCTGCTGATGATGTTCGTCGTCCTGCGCGACCCGCTCGCTGAATATAATTAGATGTTTCTGGTGGCACATTTCTCTGGAATGTAGCTTCAAGTTCACCTACATCAACACCCATTTCAAATGTTGTCGAACAGCTAAGAACATTAATAGCTCCCTGTTCAAATTTTTCTTGATATTGTCGAGCTGTTTCCGAAGACAATTGTGCAGTGTGTTCCCTGGCTACCATCGGTATAAATTGCCTTCCAGTGTACAGACTTTCATAATAACTTCCTGAACGAATTTTTCCCGCTTCAATTTTCTCTAATGCCCCATCACATTTCATTTCTGGACAAATACCATACAGAGAATACGCAAATATCTTTCCACATTTTTTACATCTATACAATCTTTCTTCTGATTTTATATACTTAAATATCCATTTTTTATAATTTAGTGCATATATTTGACCACTAGCACTTTCCGGTCCTATACTGATATATCCCCGTCTTTTCATTTGCATAATTAAATCATCATAGCACTGCTGTAAATTTGCGATAGCTTGCGTTTCGTTTGTTTCATCTTGTTGATAATGATTTAATATTTTCAACAGCATTGCAGAACGTTTATTTTTGTGTCCTTCACTTGGCATAAAACCATAGACATAACCCTTTTTGTGAATTCTTTCATTTCCTGCATTTCTAAAGAAGCCTGCATGATTTCGCGGAGAGAAAAAGTCATCTTCCGGACTTACCATTTCTGGAAATGTTATTGTGCCTTTCTGACGCAACGTGTCAAACACAAATCTGTACACATTCCAAATATTGTCTCCTCCTTCAACACCATATCGACTTACACCATCTTTGAATGGTATCTTTTCTGGCATAATCTGGATGTATCCAAGCCCCTCCAAACCGGTTCCAATGTCTGGCGATATGAATTCTTGCATGACATAATGCGCTGCCATTTCAATCTTTTGCTCATTACTCATTACATTGACTTCAAGTTCATTATTACGTTCAACTAAATCAAGAGTATAAAGACCTTCCTTTTCAGCCATCTGTTTTGATTTCGAAATAAGATCATCAACAGATAATCCAACTTCGCCAGCTTCTATCAAACAATTCAGAATAACCTTTCTCCACATCGCCTGTTTATAACGCTTTTCAAAATACCCAGCATAAAAAGCAGCCTCTTGGCGATTATCTGAAAACACCAATAGTTTTCGTCCGCTTTCATCAATTACATGATCATCAATCTCTGTCGCTGTATCATCCAAACTTCCAAACAAATCATCTGAAAACAGGTCATCTGATGTGTCAGGATTTTCTTGGTGTCTTATAGGTCTAGGCGGAATTGCATCATACAGACTTTTTCCAACTGCAAATGTTGCTGGCTGATTTGCTGTTAAAAATCTTTTTATCAGTCCCTCTCTTGTAGCACCACATGCTGGACAACAGTTTGATTCTTTTCCCTTTCCCGCATATTTTAAATTATAAACAGTTACAATCTTCTTATTATCATTTGCTTTGCAACAGGTATAATCTGTTTTCTCTGAAAACTCAGAAATTCGACCACACGCTAAACATAGTTTGAATTTACCAAGCGAAGAAAAATTAGACTGTTCATCAAGATCATCATCTTCATCAAAGTCTTCATCTATGTCGTTATCAGACAAAAAATAGAATTCTGGCTTTTCCAAACCGCTTGTCTGTACCAAATATTTTTTATTATCTTTTGTTATTGTTTTTCCAAGAATATACTCCTGTCCACATTTTTGACAATTAGCCATCTCAAATACAGAATACTCTCCAGATCCATCTTTGAATTTTTCTTTACGATCAAAGAAAACTCTCTTTATTGGATAATATTCAACAAACATGCCTTCCAAGGATTTGACAAACAGGTGATACCTGGCAGGCAGAAGTGCAGACTCATATTCACTCTTCTTCGCAGCAGCTGCTAATTCAATCAAATCAATTAAAGATTGTTCTCTCAACGTATTATCCGCAATATCAGAAAAAACAAAGTTTGCGACTTCATTAATATTCTTTGGTTTTTCCGCCAAAATATCATATAACTTAAACAAACGACCATCATTAACTAGTTTATCGTACAGAAACTGTCCTCTCTCACTTTCCTTTAATTTCAAGGACTCTTCTTTTATTCGTTTGTAATCTTGATATGAAAAATCCCTTACACTATCATCCGGAATTCGTCTCTGTCTTTCAGTTGTAATAATGTCCGTTTCATCAAATGGTTCACCAAACAACTGCTTGGCAAATTTTGCTAATGATGCTTTTCCACTTTCACTTCCTAAAGTTGCACTTGTTGCAATGCATCTAAAAGGTTCACTTCTATGATGCTGAATCCGTTCTTTCAACCTACGAAGAAGAAAAGCAATTTCGGTACCGACAGCCCCCTTGTATGTATGCGCCTCATCAATTACAATAAATTTCCAATTTTTAGCCTTCGCCGTATCAAAAAAAGGAGCCGTATCTGGCCTTAGCAGCATATATTCGAGCATAGCATAGTTTGTTAAAAGAATATGCGGCGGCTTTTTCGCCATATATTCTCTGCACATAAACTCATTAAGTATTGATTTTTTTGAATCAGTATCATAATCACCTTGATGTTGAATATCATATTCCTGATGCAGCCTTTTTTCTGCATCCTCTGGTTTCTCGTTTGCTTTCGCGTGTTTAGTCTCACCAGTATATCTTCCAAATGTAATATCCGGATAATCTGCAAGTAATTTTCTCAATTTCTTCTGTTGATCATTAGCCAACGCATTCATAGGAAAAATCAATAATGCTCTTACACCATCATCTAGTGTTCCAGATTCTTTTTCACGCATGATTTCGTTAAAAATCGGGTATAAATAACACTCAGTTTTACCAGAACCTGTCCCCGTCGAAACAACCATATTTCGGTCATTTTTTATGATATGCTTCAAAGCATTTTCCTGATGAATTCGAAGTTTCCAATCATTATAATGAACATTTTTTCCCATTTTAGAAAACTCATTACTGATGATTCCTTCATCCGCAAGTTGCTTGAGCGTTTTTCCATCTTTAAATGGAAGCGTTGTTTCTAAAAAAGGTCCTTTCACAAAATTAGTTTTCTCCACTTCTTCTTTTGCAAGTCGACTTATTTCTCTATCTCTAACCGTCAAAATGGATGCCACATAACTTCTGTAATCTGCTTTGATTTTTTCCGTCGTACTCCTCGGATTCATTGACATAATTATCGTCTCTCCTTCCTTCTCAAGTATATATAGGACATAGCCATCAATACATCGCGTTCTGACATAAAAGGTGCCACTTGAAAAGATCCTACCATAAACTTAACAGCCTCCTTTTTCATCTCTGGGAATTCATTAAATTCATCTAATTGTGCAATAAGTGCAGCTATCCCTTCGAAATAGAAATAAGCAGGGAATGTAAAATGTACCGACGTCATATTTGATATATCACTTTTATTCGCAACACGTTCCATAAGAACACTATTAAACTCTTTAAAAAAACTGTCTGCTTTGCTATTTCTAACTGATGAAATTTTATTCCACACCTTACTTTCAAATGATTCAAACTGTAGTTGCATTCTCTTTCTCAAATCTGAATCATTATTTGTATCCCCCATGTGATTTCTAATGTACCAGTTAACAAATAAATCGATGTATCTTGTTCCTGCAAAGTATGTACCGATTTCTGGAATCTTATTTTTATCCAGATGTACTCTTCCTGTTCGAAGTTTCTTCTCATCTGCCATCTCATAAAAATTATTGATTCCGGAAATATTACTATTTAGAGCTATATGAACACAACTCACACCGTCTTCCAAAAGAAAATGTTTTCTATCTTCTGTCTTTTTTCCCTCTCTCTCATTTGTAGTCATCATTTCTATAATAGCATCCTGACCTATTACATCCCTGTATGCTGCAATGCCAAATGTTTCTCTAATGGGAACATTACCCTTTAACAGTACCTGCAATGCAAGTATTACTGAAACTTGCTTTAATGCAGATGCTAATTCTTTTATATAACTACCCGTTACAGTATCCGGAATTTCTAAAAGCACCAGACAGTAATTTTCTTTGCACAAATTAAATACTATATCACTAGCCTTCATTTCCACCAATCTTTCAATAATTCTAAACCTATCTTCATTCGTAAGAATTAATTCAGATACCATCGCCATAGTTTCTGTAACAATGGTCTTATGTGCTTTTGTAATTTTGCACTCGAGAATATTGCCAAGTAAAACAAGATTTATTATATCATTATCAGATAGCCAAAATTTTGCAAACTGCCCCATGCTATTCCTGCACCTATAGCTTTCTGACATCCGCAATTCATCAATCTTCTTTATCCCCCTGAATCTAATCAGATCGTATAAGAACTGCTCCAACCACTCACCAAATGAATTGATGGGATCTTTGGGATTACGCAATGTCACAAAGAATTGATCTGACTGCAATGTAACTTCAAAATCATCATCAACCGTAAATAACTCATCCACATTATTTTCTCGTATGATTCGATAATATCCTGAAGTAAGTGTGACATTCTCTGGTATTGAAAATATTCTAGCTCCTTTATCATTTACTTGTGATTCTCCATAAATCAAGGATAGCTTAAAATTATCGCCATACTTCTCTAATGTAGCATTTTTGTTTATATCTTCATCCTTCACAGCAATGCCTTTTTTGCTTCTAACATACTTCGGTCTATATCTAAACTTAATAACCTCATCAATCAAAATTACATCAAAAGATGCTTCTCTATCTGCATTTACAACTCGGATTTTTGCAGGAAGCGGAACTGCCTGCAGAGTGTCTCTAAAAACATTCAAATCGAAATTAGCAGATCCATTACTGGTTAACTTTATTTCTTCCCTCTGCTCTATCCCATTTGCTGAAACCAATTCAACTACATAGGTATTCTTTTTGTAATCACCATAAAAAGATACAGAAAGCCACGGATTTCCTTGCAAAAAATCTGCCATGTCACATTTTTCGCTAATTTTATTATTTGAAATCAACTCATACCTATAGGCACAAATTGGCAATTCAAATTCAACAGCCAAACGCAGATTATCCTGTTGTGAAATGATGGTTCCATTTAATGTGCCTTCTCGATAAGGAGCACGTACTTCATATTTTTCTAGTGAATCCTGAACGTTTGCATTTGCAAAGTCTATCTGCCAACCATCAACTTTTCTGACAGTCAGCTTTGCTGATTCCGACTTCAAATTAGCTTTATCTTCTAACCACTTCAAATTATCAAAGTAATCCGATTTAAATTCCGGTAACAGGCAAAATCTCACCTGCTTAATAAATCGGTTAAACTGATATATTCTAACTGAATGAATACCATATGATTTTTCATCAAAACACTCATTAATATCTACGATATTTTCTTCATCCATAGCCAAATCACTTGCTATGATTGACGTTCGTCCTACTCTTAGTTCTACACCTTCCACAGAATTAAACCCTTCAAAATTTATATGCACTCTCGGAATCTCAAGAAAAAGTGGTATTTCTGAATCAACAAATTCTGTATCAAACAATTTTCTTCCACTTAAAGAAGTCATAATCTGTGGTTTCATTTGCAAGGTTATCTCTTCTTTATTGGTATAAATTATAAATTGAGCATCTGTTGTCAGTGGAGTTATTTGTTCTATACAGTAGTCATCACTAGACAATGGATATGCTTGAACATCTCGCTCAATACCATTACATGTAATGTTATCAATCGTGGAATATATAACAATTCCATATGGTGACCGTAAATACCTTTGGTTGATCCTTCTGCCATTTGAATCAAAATAGAAACAACCATCCATTTCTATTCCTTTTATCTCATATTGTGTCAAATGATTCTCAAACCCATCATTATATTCAAAGTTGAGAATATATGATTTGCATGGTCTAACTGAAATAACCATCTGATCTATGAAACGTTTTCCTTCCACTCCCTGAACACAACATTCTTTTTCAATGCGGAATCCATTATCTCCAGCGATCGTCCATTTTCCACTGTCCACCCATTCCTCTGTCATATTTTGGCGTGGCAAAACAATGCATAACCCCCTTTTTCCATTTTCAAAGAAAAAATATGGTTTTACTTCTACATGTTCTTCAGCAGATTTTCCATGATAAGCAGATTTAACCTTATCCTGTTCTAACCACTCTGAAAGGGTTTCTGAATACTTACTTGAAAAATCCCCCGTTTGAGTAGCTACTAAATATGTATCCTGAACATCTAACACAAAATTAATGGCACGTTCTTCAGGTGCATCAGCAAAAAAATGTAATAACGGCTTATGTACACCATACTCTTTAGATGTAATTTCATCTATAAGGAACTGCGGATCAACATTACTCATTAATCCATATTTAAAGATATAAAATAAATCACCAAAATTACTCTCAGGCGGAATTCCCACTTCGTATAAAATAGAATCAACATATTTCCTGTTAGACTCTTTCGTAACACTATAATCTAATTCGCATAAATCAAATATTTTCAATATCATCTTGCCAATCTGAGTCTGATCTGGTGCATTGGGTTTATCAATTCCTATTTCCTCGCTAATCATCCCCCAAAAATCGCCCTTATACTTATACCTTGTCAAAAACACTACATACGAAACCATCGCATATGGATATTGTTCAAAAAGACTTTTAAATACCATACCTCTTTCCAACAGTATAATTATTCTATTCTTTAATATATCCAAAGAAACCCTTGATAGATTCAAATCTCCCCAAAACTTTATATCTTTCATATTTTCTTTAACAGCTGTATCCATATTTTTCAACGACTCATCACTTGTAAAATTCAATAACATATAGTCCTCCACCACTATTAACAATAATTTTCATCCAGCAACTACCATTATTTATAGTCCATCATATTTACAATTATCGCGTATTAGGTGTCCTATAATCCGAACTCACTCATTGCTTCATCTTCATGTTCCAAGTTTTTCTAATTATCCGATATCATTTTTATCTATCTCAAAATTCCTTACTATAATCTGAAATTATGCCACACATATATAATTAAATTATAACACTTAAATCATTGTTTGACTATTACTATATTGAAATCATCGACATTCATCCGCAGATCAGATAAGATAGATATCATTCATATCAGTCTTAATACCTCAGTATCATTACCTTGTCCCTTGAACACTTCCATATCTGCAAAAAAGACATCCCCTGACCTGTAATAACTACAGTTCTGGAATGTCCTTTTTCCCATACTTCACTATATTTTTAACCCACGATGCTGCTTATCCACAATCTATATGATTCCAAAATGTCTAAACGCCTGCATAATTGCATCTTCCTTCTCTGGTGTACACTGTGGCTGTCTTGCATTCTCTGATTTAGGCAAATTAAAGTTCTCACCGACATCCAGTCCACACTTCTTCTTAATCTGTGCGATATACAGTGATGAAACCTTAAGTCCTGTCTGTTCCAGTACATATGCCTTTATCTGCTCATAAGTTGCTTTTCCCTTGAATTCAGATAAATCCATATCCTCCAGAGAGAAGTCCACCTTCACTTTTCTGCTGTCGACCATTCCCTTGGAAAGTAAGACAACCGTCTCCACATGTGTTGTCGCTAACATAGGAACACACATCTTTTACCTCGTCTGCGATATGGGAACACAATTCTTTTGCCTTATCCCCTACGCTCTTTGTCTTGTCAAAACGCTGTTTTGCGTTTCCAACCTCGTTTCTAAATCCTGTTTTATATATAAAAGTAATTTTATAGGGATCTTTGTTTCCATCTTCATCATAGCCACCGACTATGACTTTTTCAATAATACTTTCAAAAATACCTCTGTCAAACTCTTGAAGCACTTCATTTTGTGATAATGCTTTCTTAAAATCCTCCACTCGTCGTTTCAGAGATACCTCATCTTCCATTTGTTGTTCCAGCATTTCTATATTCGCTCTTATGTCGGATAACTTTCTCTCATATCCAACATCTGTTTCTTCGTATATATCCTGTGAAACAATTCCTTCTAAGTATTTCTCCAAAAGTGCCTTCCGCTTCGTTTGAAGATTATCTGCACTTTTCTGATATTTCATAAGTTTATCTCTTGCAGTATCCTCACTCAAAGTTTTTTCAACTCTTGTAATAAATTCTTCTAATACATCTTTATTATCAGAACAAAGCATTTTATAGGATTCAATAAAAGCTTCTTCTATTACCTGTTCTGGTATTCCTTTACTATCCGGACAATATCTTTTGCCACTTTTCGTTGACTTTACACATTGCCATATTGTTTTCTTGTATTTTGAACTGCTATGCCATCTTCGTCTGGAAAGACTTGCTCCGCAGAAACCACATTCCAACATACAGCTAAATGCATACTGTCTGCTATATTTTTCTCGTTTCCCCGGTGTAGGGGATTTTCTTCCACCATTTCTGCGTTCTCTGATTTCCTGTGCTCTAGCAAAGGTTTCTTCTGAAACAATCGGCTCATGGTGATCTTTGATATAAAATCTATCTTCTTCTCCAAGATTTTCTAATCTTCTCTTTGAAATAGGATCGACCGTAAATGTCTTTCCCAGCAAAATATCGCCTTTGTATTTCTCATTGTTGATAATTCCCATTACGCTCGATGATGTCCAATCATTTCCCTTTATGGTCGTTATCCCCTGCTCGTTCAATTCTCTCGCAATCATGGTACTGCCTGCACCAGCAACATACCTATCAAAGATATATCTTACTACCTCAGCACCCTCTTCATTGATTGAAAGAGATTTTGTTTCAACATCATAATCATAACCTAGACAACCTTGAAATCCGACTAACTCCCCACGTTTCATTTTCATCTTCAAACCCTTTTTCACATAAGCCGAAGTATTCTCAACTTCCTGCTGTGCAACAGAGCTTAATATAGTCATAAGGAATTCGCCATCTTTCATGGTGTTTATCTTTTCCACTTCAAAATAAACTGCAATGCCTCTTTCCTTTAACATTCTGACATATTTTAATGTGTCCAATGTATTTCTGGCGAAACGTGGAAGACTTTTTGCAATAACCATATCAATCTTACCATCCATACAGTCTTGTATCAACCGTTGAAAATCTTCTCTTTTATCCACCTTTGTTCCTGTAATAGCTTTATCTGCATACACACCTGCAAATACCCATTGCTTATTATTCTGAATAAAATCAGTATAGTATTTAACCATTGAATTATAACTCTTTATCTGATCCTCATCATCTGTGCTTACACGACAATATGCAGCTACTCTCAGGCGGTCAACCTTCCTTACTTTGGAAGATTCGTCAAATGGATTATTGGCTTTAATAACTTCTACTTCCATATTTCCTCCTTTTGTGTTCCCACCGTAGTGTGCATAATTATTATATTGCAATACAGGCAGAAAGTCAAGTCGTAATATTGGATACCACACCATAATCTCTCATCAAGCGTTTCTTTATTTTTTCATATTCAAAATCATTGATTAGCTTCATACTCAACAGTTGCCTTAACATAGACAATTGCATACTGTATCTCAGCAACTTTTTCTTTTCTATAATATCCACCTCCAAATTCTATAGGCAGCACTTTATCTGCCCATGACAAACAGGAACCCATGCTCCTATCTCTCATCAACAGATAACAAAAAAATCCATACAGGTGACAGGTCATTACTCTGCCCACATCGGTCTTGCACCGTCATCCAAATTGACCGGATTTCTCCGGAAGTATCATTATCAAAAATATGTATCTTTGCCCCGTGCAACTGCTGCACATTTTGCCAGACATCCCTCGCTACTTACCTTAACTTCAATACCAGATTTCAGTATTCCTTCGTATGAACCTTCTCTATAAAAGAAAGCAGGTATCTCTTGGCGTGTCCGCATAGTGGCTCCACATATTCCACACGTCCTGTACGCATTTGTATATGAAATTGTCAAGGTACATTCACAGGCTTCTGCCTGCATTTTGGATAAAATCAACTCTGGACTTATCAGTCCAAAAAGCACATAAGCACACTTCCGTCTGCTATGAACGGTGTTGTAAAAATTATGTGCTTTAGCGGAATGACAAGATTAGAGTTCCAGCTTATCCGGTCCATACTTGCAGATAACCTGAAATAAAACTTTCTTATGTATCCCCTCTGCCAGTTCATACATTTCCTGTAAAACTTTCAGTTCAAGAGGAGTCAGCGTATTCATATACGGCTTATAATTCTCTCCAACAAAAATCCCACCATCGCCTCCCTGTTTCGTATAGATTGGAAAACCAAGAGATAAAGCCTGAATATCATTTTGTATTGTGCGAACCGTAACATTAAATTCGTCTGCCAGTTCTTTCGCCGTAATGCGACGTCTGACAAGCAGAATATTTATTATTTCAGCTCTGCGATCTGCCGTATTCATGCTTTACCTCCTTTCTGTAAATTCTCCAATCTCATTGTAAAAAACGAACCGGAAAAAACCTTTCATATTAAAACAGGCTTTTTTCCGCAACCGCTTTTGACACAATCAACTCAACTTATCCCAAAATAAATACTCTTTTCTCTCCTGCTTTCTCTTATTGACTTTGCAGCTTCTGGTTGCTAAAATCTTTTATGGATAAAATCACAAATTCATAAAAAGACACACAAACTGCTATGGAGCTTCACGGGCATCTGATGCCTGCTGTGAGCTGTGGCAGTTTTTTTATTACCTATGCCGTTCTACGGAGCCGGACAGCCGGACGCTGTCCATAAATGGGCGGTAACGCCCGTATGAGTTTTGGACAGGCTGCCTATGCAGCCTAAAACTCGCAAATTCCCTTCGGGCAATTTGCCAAAGATAGCAAGCACTGCCTGTGTTCCCTCACAGGCACCATTTCCCCAAATTTCTTCCAAGTAGAAACTTGAGAAAGTTGGCTTGCATGGGGCATATCCCCCTGACCCCCTTTGCACTCCAAAACCCAGCAATTACTCCACTGGAATTTCTGAATTTTTACGTTCAAAAACCACACCGCCGGATACGGCATATCACAAAATCTTCTTTATAAATAAGGAAGGGAAAGGACAAAGCAATGGCAAAAAGAGAAAGACAAAATGAATTGAAAATATATCTGAGCGATGATGAGCAGTACATCCTAGAACAGAAGTGGAAAGCCTCCAATATGAAAAGCAAATCCGCCTTTATCCGGCATCTGATTTTGTACGGATATGTCTATGATGTAAACTATGAACACCTACGGGAATACAATACAATCCTCTCTCGCATCGGTAACAATTTGAACCAGATTGCCAAGCGTATGAACGCCACGGGCAACGTCTATGAAGCCGATGTAAAAGAAGTAAAGGAGTTGATGAAACAGGTATGGCAATCACAAAAATCCATGCTATCAAAGCAACCGTCAATAAGGCAGTAGATTACATCTGCAACCCTGCAAAAACAGATGAAAGCATCCTCATTTCTTCCTTTGGATGCAGTCCGGAAACTGCTGCTTTTGATTTCAAGTTTGCTCTGTCAAAAACCAATCAGGCAGACCCAAACAAAGCTTTCCATCTGATTCAGGCATTTATGCCCGGAGAAGTATCTTATAAGGAAGCTCATCAAATCGGCATAGAGCTTGCCGATAAACTTCTGGAAGGAAAATACTCTTACATTGTGGCTACCCACATTGACAAAGGACACGTTCATAACCACATCATTTTCTGTGCTGCAGATAACATCAATCATGAGAAATACCATGACTGTAAAAAGACCTACTATCACATCCGGCATATGAATGATGAGCTGTGTTCCGAGCATCAGTTATCCGTTCTGCCACCAACTGACCAGCGTGGAAAAACATACAAGGAATGGCTCTCCAATAAAAGCAATTCCTCATGGAAAACCAGGCTCAAAAATGACATTGACGAAGCCATCCAAACTGCTGATACTTATGAGGACTTTCTTGACCTTATCCGTGCCAAAGGATATGAGATAAAAGGCGAAACCTTTGATGCAAAATCTTTAAAATATATCTCATTCCGACCACTTGACTGTGCGCATTTTATCCGTGGCAGAGCCAACTCTTTAGGTTCGGAATACACCAAAGAACGAATTAAGGAACGGATCGAAGCAAAGGCATTGATACAGCCTAAAAAGCGTATTCCATTTCCTACAAGAAAGAAGCAGCTTGTCAAAGATTTTTCTTCCCAAAAGCTCATTGACACCTCAGAAGAAAAGTTTGAACAAAGTCCCGGTCTTAAAGCTTGGGCGGACATCCAAAACCTAAAGATTGCTGCCAGCAGTTACAGTGAAACAGGCTCCATTGCCGAGCTGGAAAAACAGCTTGCATCTAAGTCGGTTCTTGCCAAAACTGCACGAAACAGTCTTGTGGAAACCGAGCATCAGTTAAAGGATTTAGGACAGATTTTGAAATATGCCGAACAATATCAGTCCAATCATATCTATCATGTCCGGTACCAAAAATCTAAAAATCCAGATGCTTACCTGCGAAATCACGAAACAGAACTTCTACTCCATGACGGTGCAGAAAATATGTTGAAACGCCTTGGAATGACCCCTAAAACTCTTGATATTGAAAAGCTCCGTAACGAATACAATTCTTTGTATTCGAAGAAAGAAACCTTACAAAAAACCTATAAATCTGCTGTGAAAGAAATCAATGCTCTCAATAGAAAATTAGATAATCTGAATCAATATCTTAACCGTAGTTCGTCAGTTCAGCAGACTAATGACAGAAAAATGGAAAAGGACAAAACTACTCGCTGATTTTTCCCATCAAAAAAGGTGTATCGCATTGAAGTTTTTCACTTCGTTACGATACACCTTGATATGTGTAGTAAGCTCTTGCTGCTTTTTATACTGATATTCATTTTTTCTCGTATTTTCCACCTTCGTTTTATCATGTACTGTACTCCATATTTATCATGTATTCTAACGCAATTCACTCCTGTCGATGTGTAATGTAAACTACTATCGAGGTGAATTACAATGCAGGATATAAAACAAAATCTTGCCAACGCAGTACGTGAAGCCCGTACAGAACTCGGTCTTTCACAGGAAAAGCTGGCAGAAATTCTTAATCTAGATCAACGCACTATATTGAACATCGAAGCCGGACGTGGTAATCCGAAATTTGAGAAACTGTATCCATTGATTACATATCTTAAGATACCAGCAGATAAGATTTTCTATCCGGATAGCAACGACCAGAAGCCAAATCTTCAGAAGCTCCTTACCTTAATAAATGATTGCACGGAACAGGAAGCAAATGATTTGTTACCTATGGTTCGTTATTTGCTTGAATTACTGCGAAAACAAGATAACCCTACTCTTTGATAAACCAATAGAATCTATTTGACACTATTGGTTTTCTTATTTTCAATTATTTTTGCTTATATTTTTTCTCCTCTCTAAAATCTTACTTGTGTAATATTTTAATTATTACATAAGTAAGATTTTAAATCAACCTGTTTGTTTTAATTGACAGCAGAAAAATTAGAACTTATAATATTTTTATTACAACTGTAAGATTTTAGGAGGGATTTTAAATGAGTGACTTGCCGCAGATTTCCGAAGCTGAATATGAAGTTATGAAAATCGTATGGAAACATGCTCCAATTAACACCAATGAAATAACAGAAAAATTACTGCAGTCCACAAGCTGGAGTCCTAAAACGATCCAAACACTTATTAAACGTCTTGTTACTAAAGGTGTACTCACTTATGAAAAACAAAGTCGTGTTTTCGTTTATACTCCATTAGTAAAAGAAAGTGAATATATTTGCCAAGAAAGTAATTCCTTTCTTAATCGTTATTATGACGGGGATATTACAGCTATGTTATCTGCATACATAGAAAATGACAAACTGACAGAACCAGAAATAGAAACGCTTCGCTCTCTTCTATCCAAGAGAGGAAAAAAAGGAGGCGATTAACATGGCTAATTTCATGATACGCTTTTTATTATGCAATGTATTGATCAGCGGTATCATCGGAATTCTTTTGATAGCCAAATGGGTGTTCAGAAACAACTTGTCCAGCCGGATGCAGTATAATCTGTGGTTGCTGTTACTCGGACTTTTAGCAGTACCTTTTATGCCCTTCCGTCTAGTTAGTTTCCCGCAAATTTTCTCATGGCTCAGTAGCGTACAAAACTCCACCACTTCTCATGCCGATGTTGGTACAAATAATGTTATGAATACCGATTTATCTGGTACTACAAATTGGATGAATGACTTTGCCCTTTCTGTAAACCATGACACATCATCCGTTACCGGGTACATTTTATTGAGTATATGGATTGTGGGCATGCTTGTGATGATGATATTGGTAATCAAATCTTCTCTTCGTTTACGCACTATAAAGAGATCTGCACTTCCCCTTCAGAATCCGAAAGTTCGCAGACTGTATAACAGATGCTTGAATGAGATGAAAATAATAAGGAATATTCCTGTGTACAGTACCGCTTTTTTGAAATCCCCTATTATCGTAGGATTTTTGAAGCCATGTATTTATCTGCCAATTCATTTAATCTCAGATTATCATGAATCTGATATGAGATATATGCTATTGCATGAACTGCAACACTACAGACATAAGGATGCCATTGCCAATTATCTTATGAACTTTGCCGGAGTGCTTTATTGGTTTAACCCCTTTGTCTGGTTTGCACTAAGAGAAATGCGTAATGACAGAGAAGTTGCCTGTGACACTTCTGTTCTGAAAATGTTGCAAGAAGACGATTATGAGAATTATGGAAATACGCTGATTAACTTTATAGAAAAGGTCTCCACTACTCCTTTTCCGTTTGCTGCCAGCCTTAGCGGAAACATGAAACAAATGAAGCGTCGCATTATCAATATCGCCTCTTATGAGAAACCAACGTTTTGCAAGAAATTAAAAGGCATGACTGCTTTTATACTGACCACAGTTCTAATAATGGGACTTACACCTTTTATTTCTACATATGCAGCGGACGAAAGTCGCTACCAATGGAAATCTTCCTCAGAAAATATTTCATATGTAGATTTTTCTAAATACTTTGGAAAATACGAAGGAAGCTTTGTTTTATACGATCTTAGAAATGATGTCTGGAGCATACATGATATAGAACATGCTACGCTACGAGTTGCGCCGGATTCCACTTACAAGATATATGATGCTTTATTTGGATTGGAAGAAGGTGTCATTACGCCACAGGATTCTTTTATTGCATGGAATGGAGAAAACTATCCGTTTGAAGCATGGGACGCTGATCAGACCTTGCAGTCTGCTATGGCTTCATCTGTGAACTGGTACTTCCAATCAGTGGACGAACAACTTGGTACTACTTCCGTTTACGATTATATCAAGAAAATCGGATATGGAAATAAGAACATGAGCGGCGATTTCTCCACCTATTGGATGGAATCTTCCTTGGAAATTTCCCCGGTAGAACAGGTCGAACTTTTAACTAAGCTGCAAAATAACAGTTTAAGCTTTGCCCCTGAAAACATCAATGCAGTAAAAGATTCCATATGCATTTCTTCTTCCGATGCCGGATCATTCTACGGAAAAACTGGAACCGGACGAGTAAACGGACAAGATGTGAATGGTTGGTTTATAGGCTATATCGAAACTGCAGATAATACATACTTTTTTGCTACCAACATTGGTGCTGACAGCAATGCTACCGGAAGCAACGCTACTGAAATAACCATGTCTATTTTGTCTGACATGAATATATGGAAATAAAAAAATCGGGTAAAGGTCATAGTCGTATAATCCTTTGCCCGTTTTTTTATTTTCACTTTATGCATAAAAGCGTTTCAACTATCCAGTTCTATACGTCAAGAATTAGATTTATTATTGATGTATTCTACAATTTCTCCAATAAAAAAAGATATCAATGTCCCAATTGAAACAAACAAACTATCTCTATCACCTAATGATTCAATGAAGA
>OGOW01001088.1_pt1 | contig 26754 bp, 32 predicted proteins | sample 1552781 | NCBI WGS metagenome assembly OGOW01 (sample SAMEA2580145, study PRJEB22360) | human gut metagenome | biome: human gut; feature: human-associated habitat; material: faeces | place: Denmark | collected 2008/2010
TTTTCTCATAACCTCCTGTAAATATAGATAAAAAACAAGGATGTTTCTTCACAAATTAATTATTATAAATATGAGGTAGATTATGGAAGAAGAATACAAAAGTAAAATTTGTTTTTCATGTATTAATAAAGTATGTACTGGAAATATTGTAAAAAAGCAGAAGCGGAAATATAACAATAATAAAATGTGAAGATTATCAGAAAAACAAAACTGATAAGGATAATAATTTAAAAAAATACATAGAAGAAATGAAATTAAGGGAATATAAAAAATGATTATTAAAATGTGTGCAAAATGTGGCAAAATTGTAGAATATCCTAATAGATATTGTCCTAGTTGCCAAGAAATAGTAGAAAAACAGCAAGAAGAAAGGCAAAAATTGTATGATAAAAAATACAATAAATCAAGAGATCCAAAATTAGTAAAATTTCGTAAAAGTAAAGAGTGGCTACAATTAAAGGAACGATATTTACGAGATTTACAAATAAAATATGGAGATGTTAAATATGCCTATAAATGCGAGGACTGCATAGAAGAAAACAAGAAAGATAGTAGTTATATAATACAACTAGCGGAAGAAGTACACCATTTGGTATTTATAGAAACGCCAGAAGGATGGGAACGAAGGCTAGATTATTATAAATTAAGAGCGTTATGTCATTTCCACCATGATAAAAGACATAATCGTTTTCAAAGAAAAGAAAGGGGGAATAAATATGCAGGAAGTAAAAGAGGTAGATAAACTTACCAAGGAACACTTAATTAAAACATTTGAAGAAGCGAAAGCAAATAATCAATGTATTTGTGTGGAAGTAACAATACCACGGACAAAATGATACGGAATACATAATAAATAAGCATGCTAGCATAGACAATAAGTTAGACTATTATTTGAATACTTATAATGATAAGTTAGAACATAATAGAAATAGTGCTGTAAGAATAGTAAGCGTTTATGCAATAGACTTTGAAACAACTATAAAATAATAAATAAATTAAATATTAAAAAGAAAGGATGATTTAAAATGAAATATGTAGCAGATAGAGGTTATACAGATACAGTATTAGATAGACATGTAGAGAAGGGAGCTGTATTAGAGGACGAATACAAGAAAGATAATATAGAACTAACAGAGGAAAGAAAAGACTATTTAGTAAATGAAAGAAAGCTATACATAGCTGTTGAAGAAATACCAGAGGGAAAGGTAGGAGATATAACACCTGTAGATAAAGTACCAGAAGGAGCAACAGTAGTAGATAGAGTTGACATAGTAGAGGACAACAACGAAGAAGAAAAAGCAGAAGGGGAAGAAGTAACAGAACCTAAAGAAGAAAAACAAGAAGATAGCGAAGAGGAAAACAACGGAGCTAGTGAAGAAGAAAGCAACAAAGAAGATAAAAAAGAAGAAGAGCCTGTAGTTGAATCTGATAAAAAAGAAGAAGAAAAAACAAATGTTAAAAGCAATGCTAAAACAAATACAAAAACCACTAAAAAAAGTGAAGAAAAATAATTTAAAATTTTTCTTTATGGGAGGTACTAACACCCTAGGGGGTGGGCAAAAAAGTATTGATTTTATATGGGGTATCGGTGCAGGGGAGGTCATTGCAGAAAAAACTCCCCATAATGCGTTTGATAGTAGCAAATTTTTTTACTAAAATAAAAAGGTGGGGATATTATGGCAGGATACGGAAAACAAAGGGAACCTATAGATCTTATAATAGCAAAAGGTAAGAAACATCTTACCAAGGAAGAAATTGCAGAAAGAAGAAATAGCGAGATAAATATTGACGATTATAAAAATGTAACAGCACCAAGCTATTTAAGTAAAAAACAAAAAAATGAGTTTACGGAAATAGCAACAAAACTTGTAGATATAGGAATAATGAGCGAGTTAGACGAAGATTGTCTAGCTCGTTATTTAATTGCTAAAGATAATTATTTGAAATTTACTAAATTATTAAATTCGGCAATAAAAAATAAGGCTTCAAAACAATATAAAGATAACACAGAAATGCAAAGGTTACTGTCTAGTGATATTGAAGCTTATTTAATACACCAAGATAGAGCATTTAAACAATGTAATGCTTGTGCTGATAAAATGGGACTAACAATAACAAGTAGATGTAGATTACAAGTACCACAAGCACCAGAAAAACCAAAAGAAAATAAGTTTGCAAAATTTAGCGTGATTTAATGATAGATAGAGTAACAGAATATGCTCGCAAGGTTGTAAACCGAGAAATTTTTACAGGCGAATTGCATAGGTTAGCCTGTGAAAGACATTTAAAAAATTTAGAAATTCAAAATACAGCAGAATTTCCTTATTACTGGGATGTTGCTAAATCCGAAAGAATTTTAGAATATGCAGAAACTTTAACCATTGGGGAAGGTTTCGAAAAGAAACCAGTAAAATTACTAGGTTTTCAAATTTTCGATATGGGATGCCTTTTTGGTTGGTATAATCAAAAAGGAAAAAGAAGATTTAGAAGATCTTACGAATCCATGGCTAGACAAAACAGTAAGACTTTTAAAAATGGTATTAGAGGTACATATATAGCGGGATTTAGTGGTTATCACTATGGAAAATTGTTTACAGCTGCAACTAAAAAAAGACAAGCTAGGCTTGCATGGGAGGAAATGTCAAAGTTTATACAAAGTGATGAGGACTTAGCAGGAGAAGATATTGCAAGCGAAAAAGACGGAATGTTTGCAGTAAAGGATTATAAATCTGTAATAATAGCTAATCAAACACATTGTACAATAGAGGCATTAAGTAAAGAAAGTGGACTTGACGATGGTTTTAGAGCTATATATGCAAGTATTGATGAATACCATCAACATAAAACTAATCAAATTTATAAAGCTTTATACAATGGTACAAAATCTCTTCCAGAAACTTTAATAAGTATTATTACAACTAGAGGAGATAAAATAAATACGCCATGTTATGAATTAGATAATTATTGCTGCAATATTTTAAGAGGAATTGCAAAAGCAGAAGATTTTTTTGTAGATATATACGCATTAGACAAAGGCGATAATATTTGGGATCCAAAAAATTTAATAAAAGCTAATCCATTTTTAGCAGCAAATGAAGATACACTAAACACATTAATTACAGATATGCAGACTGCTAAAGATATGGGGGGCAATGAACAAAGGGACTTTATGGTAAAGTCCCTAAATATGTGGGTAAATACAGCAGATGACCAATTTACCGATATAGAAAAATGGAAAGAATGCGAAACAGAAAAAACATTAGAAGATATGCGAGGAAAACAATGTTTTGCAGGTATAGACTTATCAAGTGGTGGAGATTTAACAACAATTTCCTTAGAATTTCCACTTGAAGAAGAAAAATTTTATATTTATTCTCATTCATTTATGCCAAGAGGAAGAATGGACGAACATATAGATACAGATATTGCCCCATACGATTTATGGGAAAGTGAAGGGCTAATTACTGTAACAGGTGGTGTAAGTGAATATAAAAATGATTATAAATTTATAATTAATCATTTGAAAGATTTAATCCAAGAATATGACTTAGATTTAAAGGCAATAGGATATGATCCCCATAATGCAGATGGATTTTTAGCAGACTTAGAAGAATTTGGCGTACCATTATTACAGGTAACACAGTCTGCACGATTCCTAAATGATGCAACTGTTGATATGCGATTAAATATAAAATCTAAAAAAATTGAATATGACAAACAAAACGAATTATTAAGTTGGAGTTTTTCAAACGCAAAGGTTGTAAAAAATAGTTTTGGAGAAATAAAAATAGACAAGGAACCAAAAGCAAAAACCAAAAGAATAGATCCGGCAGATGCTTGTATAGATGCACATGTTGCATATATGAAATTAGGCAAGGAAGAAACAATAAATATTGACGAAGAAATGAATAATTACTTGCAGATGATGAACTGGAGGTGAGTAAATGAAATTAAAAATAATTGAAAAAGCTAAAAAGACAATAAAAGCAATAACTACAAGAGGAACAAAAAGAGACCAATTAGCAGCATTATTAAATTTTTTGGGTTTAGAAGATACAAACAAAGAGGAATTATCAGAGGCAACTTATTTTGCATGTTTAAAGGTACTTAGTGAAACATTAGGTAAATTACCATTAAAATTATTAAAATATAATGAAAATAACGGAGTAACAGTATGTAGAGAGCATCCATTATATAGGGTATTAAATGAAAGACCTAATAAATTTATGACATCAACTACATTTTGGTCTACAGTTGAATATAACAGAAACCATTACGGAAATGCTTATGTATTAATAACAACAAAAAAATTAAAAAATAATAAAGTAAAAAATGATTTATGGATTTTACCATCAGATAGTGTAGAAATATGGTATGACGATAAAAAAATTATATCAAAAGTACCAGATATTTATTATAGGTATTCATACTCAGGAGGGGTTATTACTTTTGGATCAGAAGAAATTTTACATTTTAAATCATCTAGTACATTTGATGGAATAAGTGGAATGTCTGTACGAGAAAGATTAAGAAGTACAATTACAGGAAATAACAAGGCACAAGAATTAGTAAATCAAATGTATGATAATGGATTTACAGCAAAAGCAGTTGTACAATATACATCTTCTTTATCAGATGAAAATGCAAAGGAATTTGCAAAAGGTATAGAAAAATTTGCAACAGGCAAATATAGCGATGAAGAATTAAAAAATATTATACCTATTCCTTTAGGTGCAACATTGACACCACTTAATATAAAACTAGCTGATAACCAATTTATAGAAGTAAAAAAATATTCTGCATTGCAAATTGCAAGTGCTTTTGGAATAAAACCATATCAAATTGGAGATTATGAAAAGTCTAGTTATTCGAGTGCAGAAGCACAACAACTAAGCTTTTACATAGAAACAATGTTATACATAATTAAACAATATGAAGAAGAAATAAGCTATAAATTATTATCAGATGAAGAAGAGGCAGAAGGCTATCACTTTAAATTTAATGTAGCTGTTATATTAAGAGCAGACCAAAAAACGCAAGTTGAAACATTAAGCAAAGGCGTATCGAACTTCATATATACACCTAATGAGGCAAGGGCATTTTTAGATTTAGAAGCTAAGCCAGGTGGCGATAAACTTCTAGGAAATGGTGCAAGCATTCCTGTAGAATATACAGGGGCTCAATATATTAATAATTTTGAAGGAGAGGAGGGAAAATTATACAAATGGATCCAGAAAACGATAAAAGAGGCATTGGAGAAAACTTTGCAAAAGGCTTAGTATGTAAATCTGCTAGTGTAGAAAGTCAAGAAGTTACAGAAGAAGATTTAAGAAAAATCAATAAATTTACATTAAGTCCACTAAAAGCAGAAGAAGTTTTTACATTCAAGGTTATTATGGGCGATAATGAGTTAGATGACAGAAATTTTGAACCTTTTAACTTGAACGCACTAAAAGATTTAAAGAAGTTGTATATAGGTAAAACTATGATAAAAGATCATAGAAGAACAGCCGATAATCAAATTGCAAGAGTATATGAAACAGAACTTGTGCAAGATGATACAGCAAAATTAACTGGAGCAGGCGAAATATACACACAATTAGTTGCAAAATGCTATATGGTAAAAACAAGCAGTAATGCAGATTTAATCCAAGAAATAAAAGCGGGAATAAAAAAGGAAGTTTCTACAGGTTGTAAACCAAAACATGCTTTTTGTTCTATCTGTGGAACTGACAATACAAAAACATATTGTCCGCACTATTGGGGGCGAGAATATGACACAGCAACTGGAAAGAAAATTTGTTATTTTACCCTAGATGGTGCTAAGGAAGCATACGAAGTTTCATTTGTAGCAGTTCCGGCACAACCTAGAGCACGGAACAACAAAAAACTACTGTGAAGAAAAAGAAAAAGAACAAGAAGAACCAGACAAAAAAGAAAATAAAGCAGACAAAACTGTTGAAAATGAAAATAATAGTGATTTAAACAAAGAGTTAGATTTAAGAATGAAAATGCTAGACTCTTTTTTATTTACACAAAATCAAAAAGAAAAGGAAGGTAATTAATTATGAATAAAAAAATGAGAGAATTATTAAACAAAATAGCACAAAAAAGAATGATGGCTAAAGGATTTATGGAAGATGGAGAAAATAAGGATTTAGAAAAAGCAGCAGCTTTAATGGACGAAGCAGATGAACTACAAAAAGAATATGATTTAGAAGCAAGAATGTATGAAGCAGAAAAAGAAGATAATACACCAAGTGAAGAAGAAATAGCAGAAAAGAAGGAGAAAGAAAAAGAAGAAACAGCAACAGCAAAATTTGCAAAAGGTGTTAGAGCAATAATTACAAAAGATTTTGCCGGAAACTCAGAAGGAATTGCAGCTAACGGAGGATATACTGTACCAGAAGAAATAGAAACAAAAGTACAAAGACTAAGAGAAACACAAGAATCTTTAATTGATTTAGTTTCTGTAAAGAAAGTAAAAACAAATAAAGGTAGAGAAACATATAAAACAAGAGGACAATATACAGGATTTACAAGTATTGGAGAAGGTGGAAAATTACCAAGAAAAAGTGGTTTGAAATTCTCTAGCTTAGATTATGCAATAAGCAAATATGGTGGATATATGCCTGTAACAGATGAATTATTAGAAGATTCTGACGAAGATATAGAAGCAATGCTAATTGAATGGTTAGCAAATGAATCAAGAGTTACAAGAAACAACCTAGTTTTAGCAATTATAAAAGCTAAAGAAGCTGTTAATTTAGCAAATTTAGACGGAATTAAGAAAGCATTAAATGTAACATTAGCAAAATTCAAAAGTTCTTCTGTTATTATTACAAATAATGATGGTGTACAATACTTAGATACATTAAAAGACAAAAACGATAGACCATTATTAAATCCAGATCCAACAGATTCTGCAAAATTGAGATTAAGATGTGGAACAACTACAGTAGCAGTAAAAGAATTTGATAATGAAACAATACCAACAGAATTAGGAAAAGTACCATTCTATATAGGAGATTTTAAAGAAGGAATTAAATTCTTTGATAGAAAACAATTAACATTATTAGCATCTAATGTTGCAACTGTAAAAGGCGAAACAGAAGATGATTCATTAAATGCTTTTGAAGAAGATTTAATGTTAATTAGAGGAATTGAAAGAGAAGATATAAAAACAAGAGATGCAGAGGCTTTTGTAAATGGTTATATCGAAATAGCTTAGTTAAGGAGGATTAGCTTATGGCAGATAATAGTAAACAAAAATATACTCCAGTTTCAATAGAAGAAGTATGCGACCATTTAGGATTTGATGCAATAGAAGTGGAAGCAGAAGAAAACCAAGCAACAAAAAGAAATATTATTAGATTAATAAAATTTTCTGATATGTATTTACAAGGTGCCATAGGTAAACATTATCCTAGTGAAGATGAAAGGGCTAAACAAATAGCCCTTTTAGTCATTTCTGATTTATACGAATACAGAGATTTAGATTCTAAAAATATTTCTAATACTACAAGAAAATTATTGAATGACTTAGAGTGGCAATTAAAAACGGAGATGAGGAATAATGGCAATAAATAAACATATTAAAATACAAAAACTTAACACAGAAACAGAAGAATGGCAAGACTATTATTCATGTTTTGCAGAAGTTAATAAATCAAGTGGTAAAGAATATTTTAATGCTAAAACAAATATTACAGAAAATACTTTTAATTTTAAAGTAAGGTACATAGAAAAGCTATCAAATATCGTTTTTGATACAACAGAATATAGAATTATTTATAGAAATAATGTGTTTAATATTATTAATGCCGATGACAAACAAGAAAGACACATAAATATAACTTTAGTTGCAAATTGTGTAACAATATAAGGAGGCAAACAATGGGGATAAATAATAATATAAAAATTACGCAATTATCTCCCAAAATACAGGAAATCTTAAATAAAAATGCTGCTACGATAACAAATAAAGTAAAAGTTCTAGCAAAAGATACTGCTGTGGAATTAACTAAAAATACAAAAAGGGATTCTCCTACTAAAACTCGAGAATATAAGAAACACATTACATATAAGAAAACTCGAGAAACTTCTACAAGTGCAGTATATACATGGTATGTTAAAGATCCAGAATATAGATTAACACATTTAATTAGTAAAGGACATAGACTTGTTGTTGGAACTGGTCCTCATAATAGTATTCCAAAAGAGGTTGGAAAAACAAAAAGTAATGATTATTTAAGTAAGAATGTAATAGAAGCAGAAAACAAATTTGTTAAAGGTGTAAAGGAGATAATAGAAAATGCAAATTGAAAATAATTTTGAAAAAGAAACCGGTTTTAAAATTAAAGAATTAAGATATTTGAAACCACCAAAGTTGCCATATTTTTTATATCAAAACAGAAAGAATTATAGAGGTGCTGACCTATTAAATAATATTATCGAGAATAATATCACAATAGAACGATACAGCGAAACAGATAATGAAAAAGATTTAAAGGAAAAGCAAAAAGTAAATGATTTTCTTAATAAAAATAATTATGAATTTGAAGTACAAACGGAATGGCTAAGTGCTGAAAGTTTATATGGTACATTTTGGGTTTTAGAACCAATTTTAGAAAAAATAAGAAAGGATGAGTATTAATTATGGGAGAAAAAAGAACCAAAAAAACAATTACTTTAGGTAGTGGACTATTATATATTAAAGAATATGCCGGAACAATGCCAGCAGATGCAGATATAGAAAAAGAAGAAAATTTGGCAGGGTATATACAAGGTGGGGCAGAATTAGAATATAGCCCAGAATTTTATACAGCGGAAGATGATTTAGGAAAAGTTAAGAAAACAATTATAACAAAAGAGGAAGTTAAATTAAAATCTGGTATCATGACATGGAATGGAAAAACATTACAACAGTTATGTGCAACAGGTAGAGTATCAGAAGCAAACGGAATAAGAACAGTAAAAATTGGTGGTATAAGCAATAATGATAATAAAAATTACATTATTCACTTTGTACATGAGGACAAAGTTGATGGAGATGTAAGAGTTACAATAGTTGGTAAAAATACAGCAGGCTTTACTTTGGCATTTGCTAAAGATAAAGAAACTGTTATTGATGCCGAATTTGAAGCTATCCCATCAGACGATGACGGAACATTAATTATATATAAAGAGGAAATAGAGGAAAAAGCCTAAATTTAAAAATGCACTAGAAGTAAAATTCTAGTGTATTTTTTTTAGAATAAAAGGAGGAATAAAAATATGTACGATATGACGAAATATAAAACAAGATATTTTAATATGAAATTGAAGAATGGTAGGGTAATTGATATTGAACCGCCTAAAATGAAAATCTTAAAAAAGATAGCAAGTTTAAGTGAAATAAAGGACAATAACGAGTTATCAGAAGAGGATATATCAAAATTAACAGAAGCGGTAGCCTTAGCATTCAATAAAAATAGACAAGGTTATAAAATAACTGCTGAAAAAGTCGAAGATGAATACGATATTTTAGAAATCGTTGACTTTTTGGACAATTATTTTAATTGGATAAATAGTATTCAAAACCAAAAAAACTAAAGCGTCCATATTATCCATCAAATGACGATGATAATATGGACACTGGTTATATTGTGGAAAGTATAGGGGAAAAGACTGTTGCGGAATACCTAAAAATTCCACTTTTAAAAGTGGATGAATTGGGATTAATTGAATACTTGTTTTTCCTAAGAGAAGCATTTATTTATAATTGTTCGCAAACAGAAGAAGGTAGAGAATATTTAAGAAATGCCAATAGACTTGAACAAACAGCTCCAGATAGAAAGAAACTAAGAGAAAAATTTAAAAATCAAGCTTAATATACTTGTTTTTAAGCTTTCTTTTAGGAAGTAGGGGGCTTTAATTATGGCAAGTAAAATACAAGGTATTACAGTAGAAATTGGAGGAGATACCACAAAATTAGGAAATGCCCTACAAAGTGTTAATGAAAAAGCAAAAAGTTTACAGTCTGAATTAAAAGGTGTAAATACATTACTAAAAATGGATCCTACAAATGTTACACTTTTAACACAAAAACAAGATATCTTAAATCAAAGTATAGCAGAATGTAGGGAGAAACTAAATGTATTAAAATCCACACAAGCACAAGTACAGAAACAATTTGAAAAAGGCGAAATAACAGTCGAACAATACAGAGATTTCCAAAGAGAAATTGTAGCAACAGAAAATAAACTAAAAAGCTTAGAAAAACAAGCTAAGTCTTTTGGCTCTGTCGGAGCACAACAAATTGCAGCAGTTGGAGAAAAATTACAAAATGTAGGTTCTGCTATAACAGATGTAGGGAAAAAACTTATACCTGTTAGTGCGGCTGCAAGTGCTACATTAGTAGGAGTTACAAAAAGTGCCATTGATTTTGAAACAGCATTTACCGGAGTAACAAAAACAGTAGATGGAACAGAAGAACAATTAGAAAATATTAGACAAGGTTTATTTAAATTATCAGAAGCAACTGCAAGTAGTGCTGTAGATATTGCAGCCGTTGCAGAAGCAGCAGGACAATTAGGTGTAAAAACTCCTAGTATTTTAAATTTTACCGAAACAATGGTAAGGTTAGGAGATTCTACTAATTTAGCGGCAGACGAAGCTGCAACAGCAATAGCACAATTATATAATGTTATGGGTTCTGATATAAATACCGTAGATAGATTCGGTGCATCATTAGTTGCATTAGGTAATAACGCAGCAACAACGGAAGCAGACATATTAAATATGTCTACTAGAATTGCATCATCTGGAAGTCAAATAGGATTAACAGAACAACAAGTATTAGCATTAGCAACTACTCTTTCTAGTGTTGGATTAGAAGCAGAAGGCGGAGGCTCTGCAATTTCTGCTGTAATGACGCAAATAGATAAAGATGTAGCCTTAAATACTAATAATTTAAAGACATGGGCTAATGTAGCAGGAATTTCTGTAAAAGATTTTAAAAATCTATGGGAAAATGATGCAATGTCTGCTATTCAAAAAGTAGTAGCAGGAATGGGCGATGCTAAAGCCGGTGGCGAAAATCTAAATGTAATATTAGATGATTTAGGCGTAACATCACTTAGACAAACAGACACAATGAAAAGGTTGTCTAATGCTTCTGAATTAATGGCAGATATGGTAAATATAAGTAATACTGCATGGAATGAGAATGTGGCTTTGACAAATGAATCTTCAAAGAGATATGAAACTACAGCAGCTAAAATGCAACAATTAAAAAATACAGTAGCAGAATTGTGTAGTAAATTAGGAGAAATATTATTACCAATAATTCAAAAGATAGTAGATGGATTAAAAGGATTTGTAAATTGGTTATCTAATTTAAATCCGGCAGTACAAACAGTAATAGTAGTAATATTAGCATTAGTTGCTGTACTAGGACCAGTACTTATAATCATAGGTAAAGTTATATCGGCTGTAGGTACTATAATGACATTTGGTCCTAAGCTAGTATCAATGTTTGGAATGATAAAAACTGCATTAAGTGGTTTATTTACATTTATAGCAGCAAACCCTATTATTTTAGTAATAACAGCTATAATAGCAGCCGTAGTATTATTGTGGAATAAATGCGAATGGTTTAGAAATTTAGTAATGGGCTTGTTTGAAGGTATAAAGAATGCTGTAATAGCAGTCTGGAACAATATAAAAGCTGTATGGGATGTAGTACAACCATATTTCGTAGCTTTATGGGAAGGAATAAAAGCAAGTGTACAACCATTAATAGAAGCAATAATTGGGGCATTTAGTGCTATATGGGAATTTATCAAAACTATATGGGATATGGTACAACCATATTTTGCACAAGTTTGGGAAAATATAAAAACAATATTTTCCGTTGTTTCCGAAGTATTAGGAACTTATTTTAGAGTAGCATGGGAAGTTATACAAGCTGTATGGGATGTTGTAGTAGAATACTTTAGCACTATATGGGAAAATATAAAAATTGTATTTAGCGTAGTTGCAGAGGTAATAGGAGGATTTTTCAAAACTGCATGGGATGTTATACAAAATGTATGGAATACAGTTGTAGGATATTTTACAGCTATATTTAATTCAATAAAATTAATATTTAGTGCAGTAACATCTGTACTACATGGAGATTTTAGCGGTGCATGGGAAGCAATAAAAGGAGTAGTTGGCGTTTGGAAAGATTATTTCCAAAATGTATGGAATAATATTAAAAATATATTTTCAAGCGTTGCAAGTTTCTTTAAAAATAGTTTTCAAGCTGCGTGGAATGGAATTAAAAATATATTTAGTAATGTAGGCTCATTCTTCCAAAATATATGGAATACTATAAAAAATATGTTTACGAACATAGGATCTACAATAGGTAATGGTATAGGAAACGCCTTTAAAACTGTTGTAAATTCAATAATTAATTTTGCGGAAAATACTATTAATAAATTTATTAGGGCTATAAATGCTGCTATTGGATTAATTAATAATATTCCAGGCGTAAATATCAATAAATTAAAAGAATTAAACATACCAAGATTAAAAGTAGGTATGGCAAATGTTCCGTATGATGATTATTTAGCATTACTACATAAAGGCGAAAGAGTATTGACAGCAAAAGAGAACCAAGAATATGGAAAACAAAAAAATGGTAGTCCAACAGTAATAAATAATGATAATGGAACAACATTGAAAATAGAGAATTTTTACAATAATAGAGAACAAGATATAGAAGGAATTGCAGAGGAACTAGAATTTTATAAACAAAAATATGCAATGGCAAAGGGGGGCTAAAATGAATTATTTTATTTTTAATGGGGAAAACTCCAAAGATAAAGGAATAATAATAACTAAGATGCCTCCTGTTTCAAAACCGGCAAAAAGAATTGAAAAAATTAAAATTCCGGGGAAAAATGGTGTATTGCACCAAGATGATGGAACTTATGAAACTGTAGTGATTCAAATACAATGTGCTGTAGTTGAAAATTGCAATATAAAAGAAATTGTAAGTTGGTTAAATGGAGAAGGAGAATTAATATTATCAAACGATCCAGATATATTTTATAAAGCAAATATTATTAATCAAATAGACTATACAAGCATTGTAAATATTATACATGAATTTCCGTTAGAATTAGAATTACAACCATTTTCACATTCTATTGAAAAATATAAAAAAGTTTATACAAAAGGAAATGAACATATATTTAATATTCCAGATGCAACTGCCATTATGTTACCATATATAAAAGTAGTTGCAAATGAACAAATTAATTTAACAATTAATAATGAAACTATGATTTTGAATGTAGATGAATATATAGAGTTGGACTGTGAATTATTAATAGCACACAAAAATTTTGAAAGTGCGGATAATAAAGCAAAAGGAAACTTTTTTAAATTAATTCCCGGATTAAATAAAATAAATATTTTAGGAAATTATACAGAATTGGAAATAATTTATAGAAAGGCGTATTTATAAAAAAATAGCGAAAAAAACGAGCCTCCAGAATTGGATTTAAGGCTTGTTTTTTTGATAGGTAATATAAATATATTCCTAGAAAAATGCGGAAAAAGAGGTGTTATTAATGATAACATTACATGAATCAGATTCTATTGATTTTTTATCAAATAATGGTTTAGGAATTTTAAAAGACTGTATATCCGCAGAAGTTATTGAAGAAATTAACGGCGAATTTAGTTTATCAATAGAATATCCAATAGAAAGTCGCTTATATAATGAATTAATCCAAGAAAGAATTATAGTAAGTGATGTAGGTTATGGAGATAGACAAGCTTTTAGAATAAAAAATATTGAAGAAACTCTAAAAAGCAAGAAAATTTATGCTACTCATATATTTTATGATTTAGCAGACAATTTATTAGAAGATGTTTACCCTAAATCATTAAATGGGAATAGTGCAATTAATTGGATCTTAAACAAAACACAATATGAACATAATTTTACTGGATATAGTGATATTGATATTGCTAATTCCGCAAGATATGTTAGAAAAAATGGAGTACAGGCATTAATAGGAAATGAAGAAAATAGCTTTGTTAATAGATGGGGCGGAGAAATTATTAGAAATAATTTCAATATTTCTATTGTTAATAAAAGGCAGAGTAGCAATATTATAAAAACAATTAGATATAGAAAAAATTTAAAAGGATTTAATTTTAATTTAGATTTTACACCTGTTGGAACTAGATTAATGCCTATGGGATATGATGCTTTATTGTTACCAGAAAAATATATAGATAGTCCGTTGATTGACAAATACGCACATCCTATAATAAAAATTTTAGAATATAGCGATGTGAAAGTAAAAACAACAGAGGACGAGGAAGGTTTTGAAACAATAGAAGAAGCACAAGCAGAATTAAGAAGATTAGTACAAAAAGATATTGAAGCGGGAATAGATAAACCGACTTTATCTACAACTATAGATTTTGTAAAATTATCTGATACAGTAGAGTACAAAAACTATAAGAATTTAGAAGATTTATATATAGGAGATTCAATAAATGTTTATGTAGAAAAAATAGACATAGACATTGAACAAAGAATAGTAAAAACTACTTATAATGCTTTAACAAATAAATTTACAAAGTATGAGTTGGGAAATGTAAAAACAAACTATGCAACACAAAGTGTAAAAAATGAAAATAAATTACAAGAAATAACTTTGCCTAATTTATTAGCAATAGCAAAAGATAATGCAACTTCACAAATTACAACAGCTTTAGGAGGATATGTTTACAAAACACAAGGCGAATTATTTATTATGGATACAGACGATCCTAATACAGCTCAAAAAGTGTGGCGTTGGAATTTAAACGGATTAGGGTATTCAAGTACAGGAATAAATGGTGTATATGAATTAGCAATGACACAAGATGGTAACATTGTAGCTGATTTTATAAGAACTGGTACAATGTCAGTTTCAAGAATAGAGGGATTATCAAATTTACTAGATGGATATAGTGTACAAATAGGATTAAATCAAGAAAATATAGATATGCTAGTATCTAAACAAAGTGATTTAGAAAATGGAATTAATGAATTAGAAACACAGGTAAAAATAAATGCAGATAATGTAGCAGCTGAATTTAAACAAATAGGTGGAAACAATTTATTTTTAAATAGCATAGGAGATTTTGGAGCAGATAATTGGAAAGGAAATGTACAAACATTTAACAGTACAGATATTTTAAGACATTCTAATTCTCCTAGTGGAAATTGTTTTAATTTACAAAATGCCACTGCTAAACAGACTGTATTTGTTAAGAATGGTATATTTACAATATCATTTACATATAAGAAATTGATTAATTTAGCAGAATGTAAGGTTAAAATTAATGGTACAGAATATGTATTATCCGAATTAGATTATACAGATTTTGAAATAACACTAGATATTGTGGATAACAATATTACTTTTGAAATGATAAGTGATACAAATAATTCATGTTATATTATAGATTTATTACTTAATAATGGAAGTCAAAAACAACCATGGTCGCCTAATGCCAATGAAATTGTAGCAGGAGCAGTAAAAGCTAATTCTAGTGGTTTAGAAATAACATCAAATACAAAAAATACTAAACTACTTGCTGGAGCAGATGGCGTAAGAATAGAAAATGTTGTAAGCGAAGAAACAGTTGCAGAATTTACTGATACAGGAACAGAAACAGAGGATCTAGTAGTTAAAGGAAAAGCACAAATAGCAGGATTATTAGTGCAAAAAGTAGGTTCTCAAATATGGTTAAGTAGTTTATTGTAGGAGGTGGAAAAATGGCTACAAGTGGTTCATTTTCAACAAATCATATTGCTGCTACATCTAGAGTTTGGTATTGGGATTTATCTTGGTGGGTTCATAGTTGGAATGGAAATACTGCGACAATAAAATATGAAGTGTATTCAAGATGCGAAACTGGAGGTAGTGACAGATGGGTTGGAAATCATGGCTTTAGTGGTAGTATAGCAGGACATGGTTTTTCATCTGGAGATACTTTTTATAATGGTTCACTTATAGCATCTGGCGAATTTACTTTAAGTGGGGGATCGTATTTTAGTGCTGATATAACAGCTCATCCTTATAGCGGTTCCTATACTTCAAGTGGTTCTGGCTCATGGACATTGGATAATAATGTTGTTACACCAACTGTAACTTGTTCTGTAACAAGGGGATTAAATACTATTAGTGCATCTATGTCAGTTACCAACAATGGAAATGCAAGTATAGTAGATCGTTATATAGACTTATTTACGGATAGTGGATGCACAAATAAAGTTGGAGTAATAACAGGTGCAAGTGGTACATTCACAGGATTAAATCCTAACACAACTTATTATGCAAGAGCAAATGCAAGCAATGGAACATATAGAGGTTATTCGGCTGTAAAAACTGTTTCAACGTATGATATAGCAAAAATAACAAGTCATAATGATAATTTTAATGTAAACAGTAATAGTGCTGTAACATGTACAGCAAGTAATCCTAGTGGGGCTTCAATGAAATATTTTGTGGATTTACCTAATGGAACTAGAAGATATACTAGCAATGCTACTACAAATAAAAGTTATACATGGACTGCCACACAAATACTTGCTTTATTGCAATATATCCCTAATAATAATTCTTCTACTATTAAGTTTGGCGTAGCAACTTTAGTTGGTGAAAACGAAACTTATTGGCATGGAATTGTAGGAACATTAAATGTAGTAAACTCTAACCCTATATTTTCTAATTTTACTTATGCAGATACAAATAATACTACATTAGCTTTAACAGGCAATAATCAAATTGTAGTAAAAGGTTATTCAAGCGTAGAAGGAATCATAAGTGCTGCAAATAAGGCTGTAGCACAAAATGGTGCTACAATGTCTAAATATAGATTTGTTATAGGAGAAAGTCAAAAAGAGGCTAATTATTCATCAGATGCGGAAGTTGGAATAACAATAGCAAATGCTAATAATAATACCTTTAATATGTATGCTATTGATTCAAGAGGAAATAGTACATTAAAAACTATTTCGCCTAGTACATACAAAACCTATAGCAATATTGCTATAAAAACAGCAGTAGCAGAAAGAGAAGATAACGGTATAGGTTCAAGAGTTATACTTAGTTTTAGTGGTTCTATATGGAATAATAATTTTGGTGCTGTAAACAATGAAATTGTTAGTTGCCAATATAAATATAAAAAGACTACAAGCAGTACATGGATAACAGGACAAACAGATATAACGCCAGTAATAAGCGGACAAACATTTAGTAAAACAGTAGAAATAAAAGGGGATTTAGGAGCAGAAGGCTTTGACATACAAGCTTCATACGATTTACAGATTATTATAAGAGATAAATTATCATCTTATACTATTAATACATTAATAGGTACAGGAACTCCGGGAATAGCAATTACAGCAGATGGTATTGCTATATTTAATATGTATGACGAAAACTTAGGTGGAGCATTACAAATTACTGGGGACTTGTATGTAAATGGTGTGAAAATAAATTAGTTAGGAGGAATATTTAATGTCTGAAATAATTAGAGAATTTGAATTTGATGTAAACTTTGACGAGGACAAATTCGAAAGAACAGATGGAAGTAGCGAAGTAATAACAATAGTAGAAAATGACAATAGAACTACAAAATTTAAGTTTAATTTTGAAGAGGAAATAGCAAATGGTACAAATGTATTAGTAAAAATAAAACATAATACAGGATTTGTCAAAGAATACATTTTAAACGTACAAAATCAAACAGCAGAATTGATTTTAACAAATAGCATTTTAGTTGCAGGAACTCTAAAAATGACAATTTCATATATAGGTTCTAATAATGAAATTCTAACACCTACACAATACCAAAATAGAATATTAGTTAAAGAATCTATAACAGGAGAAACTGTAATACCAGAAGAGGACGAAAATTTATTAGAAGCTTTAATATCACAAGTTAATTTATTAAATCAAGAAACAAAAGAGGCTACGCAAGATGCAGACCAAGCAACAGAAAATGCAAATAATGCAGCACAGGCTGCAACAGGAGCAAAAACAGAAATAGAAAATACTTTTGAGCAAATACAAGAAGCATATCAACAACAAATAGATACAGATGCAAGTTTAGAACTTGCATCAGCTAGAACTAATAAAGATGGTATAACATATTCTAATTTAAAAGAAAGGCTAGATAGTTTAGATGTAGGAAGAGGTAAAATATACGGAATAAAAAGAAAGATAACTAATAATACTGTTTCTACATGGACTAGAATAGGAGATGCTGTAGGTTTAGTTGCTAATGCACAAAAAGGTACAACAGTGGTAAAAAATGATTTTGATAATTGCTATCCATGGTCTGATATTATTACTTGTAATGTAGATAGAGATACAGGCAAGATATTATCATACTTGGGAGAAGCGGATTTTGCTTTTGATGGAAGCAATGGCGAAGTATATACAAAAATTCCAGAGTTTTGGTGGAAAAGAGAAAGAAAAACTGATAGTAACGGAGATGAATACGAATATATATACATAGCAGATTATGCAAAAGCAGATTATAATAAATCAGAAGAATTTTTAATTGCTAGATATAATTTAAGTGTAGATAGTGAAAATTTAGCACATTCAATAAGTGGAGCAGTTCCAAAATACAATACTAATTTAGCAACATTTAGAAATTATGCAAAAGCGATGGCAAATACTTGTTTAATGGATTATAGAATATTTATAATTCAAATGCTATATTTAGTGGAATATGCAAATTATAATTCACAAAGTGCACTAGGTAACGGAATAGTAGCATTTACAACAGCAACGGCAACTGTAGCAGAAGAAAATACAAATAGAATTATTGTTAGTTCTGTTGGTACAGGACTTTACACTGGTAAGACTATTTGTATTGGTGTATCTGGTGCATGGAATAGTAGTGTAGCAGCAAATAGACAAATTACTAATATAACAGATCATAATGGAGGAGGAAAAGAAATAACATTTAGTGGCGATCCAGTAAATATTGCTGTAGGTAATGTTATATGGGGTTCTGCACAAATGACAGGAGAATTAGATAGTTTAGGTATGGTGTCTGGATGTTTAAATAATGATAGTTTCCATTCAATGATATATAGAGGAATAGAAAATATATTTGGACATTTATGGCAACATGTAGATGGATTAAATATAAAAGATTATGAAGCTTATATTTGCAAGGATCCTACAAATTATGCTAATGATAAATTTGATGCACCTTATGAAAAGTTAGGATATGTTAATTCAAATACTAGCGATAGTTATATTAAGAAATTAGGATATGACAAAAACTATCCAGAGGTTGCCCTTCCAGTAGAGGTAGGGGGAAGTTCTAGTACAGGAGCATGTGATAATTATTGGTGTAGTGCGGGCAACCGCATAGCGTATGTTGGTGGCCACTTCAACAACTACTGGACGCAGGACGGGTTCTTTGCGTGGAATTGTAACAATGCTTCTAGCAATTCGAATTGGAGCTATGGTGCCCGACTTCTTAAATACCAGTCATAAACGGGGGTTTGGGGGCGGTCAGCCCCCATATATATTAACTAATTTCTAGTGGAGTTATATTACTTTGTATTTTTTTGTATAATATTGTCGAATAAATAAGGGGATTTGATGTGTGCGGAGCCAAGTTCCTACTTTTGAGTTCTAGCGTATGTTGGTGGCAACTTCAACAACAACTGGACGAAAGACGGGTTCTTTGCGTGGAATTGTAACAATGCTTCTAGCAATTCGAATTGGAACTATGGTGCCCGACTACTTATTAGAAAAGATAATATTATAAAAATTTACACATCATTTTCCTTGCCGCTCGGCAAAAATAAGTCGAAACTGGGCTGACCTAGTAGTTTCTTTTAAATGAAAAGCCGGCAGACTAAATAAGAATTTGGAAGTGTAAAATGAAAAGATTAGGTAATATTTATAATAAAATTACTGATAAAAATAATATAAAGACAGCAATTATTAGTGCTTCAAGAGGAAAAAAAGATAGAAAAAGTGTAAAAAAAATAATAGAAAATATTGATAATTATACTTTAGAAATTCAAAAAATGTTAGTTAATAAAACATATATACCAAGTCCATATATTGAAATGAAAATACATGATGGTACCAGAAAAAAAGAAAGAATAATATTTAAACCAAGATTTTATCCGGATCAAATAATACATTGGTGCCTAATGCTGCAAATTGAAGATATTTTAAAGCGTGGCATGTATGATTTGTGTTGTGCTTCAATTAAGGGAAGAGGAATATTAAAGGCAACTAGGTATTTAAAAAAAATACTTATTAGGGATAGAAAGAATACAAAATATTGTCTAAAATTAGATATAAAAAAATTCTATCCTAGCATAGATAAACAAATACTAAAAAGAAAGTTTTTGAAAATAATTAAAGATAGGGACACATTAGATTTAATCGATTTAATTATTGATAGTTCAAAAGATGGAGTACCTATTGGTAATTATACTTCACAATGGTTTGCAAATTATTATTTACAAGATTTAGACCATTATATTAAGCAAGAACTAAAAGTACCTTATTATGTGCGTTACATGGACGATATGGTATTATTTCATAGAAACAAAAAGGAACTTCATAAATGCAAATTAAAAATTGAAGAATTTTTATCAAAAGAAAAATTAAGATTAAAAGAGAATTGGCAACTATTTAAAACAGATAGTCGCCCACTTGATTTTATAGGTTACCGTTTTTATAGGGGCTATACTACACTAAGGGCTAGTAATTTTCTAAGGATAAAAAGAAGAATAAAAAAGGTATATAAAAAACAAAAATTGAATTATGCAGATGCTACAGCAATGATAAGTTATTATGGTTGGCTAAAACATTGCGATTCAAATAAATTTAAAGAGAAATATTTTAATCCCTATATTAAAATAGGAAAATGTAAAGGAGTGGTAAAACATGAAAGTTCAAACACAAAGTACAGAAAAACCAAAAAAATACAGTATAGAAAATATAGAGGACAGTAAATGTACTGTTCTTTTTTTTGACAATATAAAAGAAACGCAAAATGAGGAAAAAAATATAATTTACAATTATGATATGTACGATATGAATTTAACATATCGTGAAGGATTAGAAGAAAAAATAGAAAATAATTATGAAAAATGGTTAGAAGAAGCAAAAAAAATAGCTTATAATGAAGCAGCTACACAAGTTAGAATTAAAAGAGATAAGCTATTAGCTGATACAGACTGGACACAGATGAACGATACAGCATTATCCGAAGAAAAAAAAGAAAAATATAAAAAATATAGGAAAGATTTAAGAGATGTACCACAACAAAAAGATTTTCCATACAATGTAGTTTTTCCAAGTATTTAGTATAAATTTTTAAAATACTAAAGAAAGGAGGGAAAATAATGAGACCAGAAGTAATAACAGCATTAATTAGTCGGGCTTTGCGTTGCAATACCTAGCATACTTGCTACTATTCTATCGAATTTATCTAATAACAAAAAATCAGAAGAAAACAAAAATTTAACACTATACAGAATAGATGTTTTAGAGAAAAAGGTAGATAAACATAACAATTTAATAGATAGAATGTATAAAATAGAAAACAGAGTTACTTTAATAGAAGATGAAATAAAAAATTAAATGTAGAAGGGAGGAAAATAAAATGTCAGTACAAATATTTTTAACATTATTATTAGCTTTTTCTACTATATCAAGCTTAGTAACAGAGGCTATAAAAAAAGCATTTTCCACGAATGGTAATATTACTGCATTTATAGTTTCTATTATAGTAGGATTATTAGGCACATTAGTATATTATAAATTATCAGTTATAGATTTTACTATAAATAATATAATTTATGCTATATTAATGGGCGTAGCCGCTAGCTTAACAAGTCAAGTAGGCTATGATAAAGTAAAAGAAACAATACAAAAATTTATTCTATAAGGAGGGAAAAGTAAAAATGAAAAATAAAATATTAATATTATTTACCTGTCTAATTGTTTTAGCAGGTATTTTTTTAGGCATAAATTTAAGTGATAAAGAAATTGTGGAAAATATTGTAGTAGAAGAAACAGAAATACAAGACAATAAAAAAGATATTATTATTTCGGATGAAGCAAAAGAAATTGCAGAAGAAACGATAGAAGCTACAGAAAATGGCGAAGATTTATCTACTACAGAATTAATTGAGAGTTCCGAAGAAGAGGAAATAGAAATTACAGATGAGGGAGCCTTAGAAATAGATGCCGTAATAGAACAAGAATCTATTAGTTATGATGGCGATAATACGGGGAATGGGATTTCTCTTTTAGGAGCATATCAAGGACTAACCTATTATAGCCAAGCAGATAGTAGATGGGCAAATGTAATGTATTCTAGTATTGGAGATTCAAGTCAAACAATGAAATCTAGTGCTTGTGGTCCGACTTCTGCAGCAATAATAGTAAGTAGTTCAAAAGGTACAATATTACCAACAACAATGGCAAGTCTAGCTGTTTCAAATGGTTATAGAACATCAAACAATGGTACAGCATGGGCATATTTTCCCTTTATAGCAGACTATTTTGACTTCAACGAATTTTATACAACATCAAGCTTTGATACTGCAATGGGATATTTAAGAACAGATGCAGACAAAGACGGAAACGCAGATTATTATATAGTATGTTCGTGTGCAAGTGGCTTATTTACATCTGGAGGACATTATATTGCTTTAGTAGCAGATAATGGGGGAACAATAACTGTATATGATCCATACCTTTATACAGGAAAATTCAATACAGCTTCAAGACGAAATGCAGGTGTAGTTGTAAGTGGAAATAGTGCTTTTGTTAGTGAAAGTGCATTTAGAAATTATGCAAATTATAGATATTTTTGGATTTTCTCAAATGATAAAGGTAGCGGAAATGCAAATAAGAATACTAACAATACAACTACTGTTAATTATACAAGATATGTAGCGACACAAAGTTCAAATTTGAATGTAAGGGCTACAGCAGGCGGAACAGTAATAACATCTTTAGCAAAAGGAACTGCTGTAAATGTAGTAGAAACTGACGGAGCATGGAGCAGAATAACAAGCCCAGTAAATGGATGGGTAAGTACAGGCTATTTATCAAGTACATATCCAACAGGAGCGATAACAACAACTACAACGTCTGGTATGCCAAATTCTGGAACTGTACAAGTAAGAACTTCACTAAATGTAAGAACTGGTCCAGGAACTAATTATAGATATGTAAAAAGCTTATATAATGGAAATAGTGTATATATTTATGAAAGTAGAAATGGTTGGTATAGAATAGGAACTAACTTATGGGTATGTGCTACATATATAAAAACCTCGAATACTACATCTACAAATTATAATTCAAGCATTGGCAGCTATTATAGATTAAAATATAATACTACATTATATAGTAAAGGTTCGTTAGGTGGAACAACCTATTATTACCTTGCAAAAACACCAATAAAAGTAATTTCTCATTATTCAAGTACAGTAGATTATATATATGTGCCAAAAACAGGTAGATACGCTTATTGTAAAGTAAACGCATTTAGATAGTATAATAGAGGGATAGCCTCCCTCTATTGTATGTTTTTTAATTTGTTTTGAATATCCAATAAAATGTTAAAAGCTTGTTGAAAAGTAGTATTGTTCATATCTAAATTTTTTATTCTACTGATTATATGTTTAATTTCTACATTATTCATATAGTCAGCAGTATTCATGTTATTTGGTAGATTATCAATTATTTTATATTTTATTCCTTTTTCATTTAGAATCTTTTTATATTTATCTAATGTAGATACAGGAAAACCACATTTAAAAATTTCTGGACTTAAATTTGTAATTTTCAAATTTAGTTTTTCATTCAAAATTTTAGCATCTTCATTTAATATATTATAAAAAATACCAACTCTAAATATATAAATGTAAGATGGATCTATTTTTTTCAAAGATTCATATTGATTTAATAATTTACTCATTTATTGTTAGCACCTCTTTTTTTACCTTTTTTTAAAACTATTATGTCGCCAGGTGTACATTCAAATATTGTACATAGTCTTTCTATTGTAGAAAAATGAATACTAGATGTTTCGTTATTCATTAAATGAGATAATGCTTGATAACCACCGTTCCATTTTTTTTACGAACCAATACTTACTTTTCTTTTTTTCTTTTAACATTTCATTTACTCTTAGATATACCATATAAAACACCTACCTTTCTATTAGGTATTGTAGAACATACTAATTTATATTTTAACTATACGAGGCTTGACTTAACTATAAATACCTTAACTAGAAAGTAGATATAACATAATAATTATATGTGTCGAAAAATGTCGAAAAATAAAAGTAAAAAAACATTGATAATACAATAGATGCAAAAGATAATAACTATCGGCTAGTGTAGTTAAAATAATTAACATAAAATGGTAGAATATATATAAAAAGAACGGAGGAATTTTTATAATGGAAAGTCAAAAAAATTTTATTTTAAAACAATTAAAAGAACATTCAACACTAAAAGAAAAAATTTTAATACACTTATTTAAAGATTATACATATAAAGTTTATATCAAAGGAATAAAAAAGGGATTTGACTGGCATTGCTAATATAGACAAAAAAGAAAAAATACTGTATAATAAACATATTAAAAGTTGCGGATAGATATTTTATTATGCTATCCGCCAGAAATTTTATAAAAGTATTTACAAGGCTGTAATAAGGCTGTAGTAAACAAAATAAAGTATAAATAATATAATTTTATAAAATCTATGAAAGTGAACGGAGAGTAGTAATGAGAAACATAAAACTAACCATAGAATATGATGGAAAAGATTTTAACGGATGGCAGAAACAGCCAGGAAAATTAAATATACAAGGAACAATAGAAAAGGCAATAGAAAAAATAACAGGCGAGCAAGTGGATTTAACTGCTTCAGGAAGAACCGATAGAGGAGTTCATGCACTTCGGACAAGTTGCTAATTTTAAAACAAATTCTAATTTACCAATAGAAAAGTTTCCAATAGCATTAAACAGCAATTTAAAGTCATCTATAAAAATAAAAGAAGCGGAAGAAGTAGATTTAAGATTTCACAGCAGATTGAACTGCAAGAAAAAAACATATAGATATATAATAAATAACTCAAAATATGGAACAGCTATATATAGAAATTTAGAAACACACATACCACAAAAACTTGATGTAGAAAAAATGAAAGAAGCAGTAAAATATTTTGAAGGAGAACATGACTTTAAAGCTTTTAAAGCTAGTGGAACAAGTAGTAAAAGCAGTGTAAGAACTATATACAAAGCAGAAGTTATTAAAATGCCACAAAATAGAATTTATATAGAATTAACAGGAAATGGATTTTTATATAATATGGTTAGAATAATTGCTGGTACATTAGTTGATGTTGGACTTGGGAAAATAGAACCAAAAGAAATTGAAAATATTATAAAAAGTAAAAAAAGAGAAAATGCAGGAAAAACACTTCAGCCACAAGGATTATATTTATTAAATGTTGAATATGAAGAATGTAAACAATAATTGTTAACCAAATAGAAGGTAAAGGCATATAGTATAGTAAAACATAAAGGAGAGAAATAATTATGAATAATTTACTAATATTTTTTGCCCTACCAATAGCTACTATAATAATTTCAATAGCATTACAAAAAATTTTAAAATGTCCACCATTAGTTGCAGCAATTATATTTGCTATTTTTCTAATAGTAACATTTGTTGTTGGTGATATAAACTTTTTAATTGCAACAATAGCATATACAATATTAAGTTTTATAACAGCAACATTAGTGTACTTAATATGCAAATTAATAGAGCAATTAAACAATAATAGTGGAAGACAAGGAAATAGGCACCAATGCACATATTGTAATAATACATCAAACTTGGTAAATAATACAAATGATTTATTGACTATTAGTAGCACATGTAATAATACTGATGATGGAACATTACTTACAATATCAAGTAAAACAAATGACAATAATACAAGTGGTTGCACAGGACGTGTATGTGGAAGATATAGAAGTATTTAAAAATAAATAATAAATACTTGACAAGTATGTTAAAATATATGTTGAACATAATGAGATAATATTGAAAATAAAATTGGAAAGGAGAGTAGGATATATTTCAATACTAAATATATCCTACAAAAAATAGAATGATAGATGTTGTGATAGATACATTAATTGACAGTGTAAAATTACTGCCATTTTTATTTGTTACATATATAATAATGGAGTATTTAGAACATAAAACAAGTAATAAAGTAAAAAGTGCTATACAAAAATCAGGAAAATTTGGACCATTAATTGGAGGACTATTAGGAACTATACCTCAATGTGGATTTTCAGTAGCTGCTACAAATTTATATGCATCAAGAATTATAAATATAGGAACATTATTAGCAGTGTATTTAGCCACATCAGATGAAATGATACCAATTATGATATCAGAGGGAATACCAATAATTACGATAATAAAAATATTAGGAATAAAGTTAATAATAGCAGTAATTGTAGGATTTTTAATTGATTTAATAATACAAACAAGAAAAAATGCTGAAGAAGAAAAAATAGTGGATTTATGTGAAAAAGAGCATTGCGATTGTGAACATGGAATATTAAAATCAGCCTTAAAACATACAGTAAATATATTTGTTTTTATTGT
>OGOW01001113.1_pt1 | contig 26389 bp, 20 predicted proteins | sample 1552781 | NCBI WGS metagenome assembly OGOW01 (sample SAMEA2580145, study PRJEB22360) | human gut metagenome | biome: human gut; feature: human-associated habitat; material: faeces | place: Denmark | collected 2008/2010
GTTTCTCTAGTGCCTCTTTTTTTGAAAGCCCGGACAGATCTACGGTTCCGACATAGATATTCTCTGCAATCTTATCATAATCTACATCGACAAGCAGATAACCTACCTGTCTGTATGAAGTATTATATGCCTTTCTGATTACACCGAATGCATACTTCGATGTCTCCATGTATTCATCGACTTCCGGATGATAACCTACCCATACAACATCTTCCTTATCTACTCTCTTTGCAATATCAAGCTCGCGAAAATCATTATATATTCCTTTCATACTGCTTGATAAAGCTGTTGTTACATCTTTGCCATAATTCGCTGTAAACACAATGGTTCTAAGATATGCATTTCCTATCTTTCGTGAATCAAGCTCATTCTTGAGTGTATTGTATATAGTGCTCTCTTTATATGGATCAGAAGAATATGCACCACCATAATACTCTCTTGCTGTCGTTGAAACGGCTATATCATATGACATTGTACGTATCGTCTCAAGTACAAGGTTCATATAATCTGCTGTCGTGTCAATAGTTGATTTCGAGGCAGACTCATAATTTTCAGTGAGTGCCTTCGCTGAACGCTCATATGAAAATACACCCATTCCAATCATAAGCACAACCGGCACGATAAATGAGATTGTAATCTTAAAACGGATGCCGGAAAACATTCTTATCTTCTTTACATCCTGTTTTCTTCCCTTAAGCGCCTTAACGTCCTCACCGACTTCTGCTTTCGCTTTTTTCGCTTTCTTTTTTATGTTCTTTCCTACTTCATCTGCAATGGCATCTGCTTTTACCTTTGCACCTTCATATAATTCTAAATTGTCCTTCATACTCATTAGCATCATCCTCTTTCCTGATGTAATCTTATTATTCAAATTTTACTATAGAAATTGAGATTTTGCAATTGTTTAATACTCTTTTTACATAAAATATACACAAAAAAATATGTAATTAGTACTATTTTTCAGTAGACATGCACTAATTACAGTTATTATGCACTAAGATTCTTTTCTATAGATATAATGATATCGGCATCATACAATATATTATCCTCAAAAATTGAGTTCTTCCATATCATAATCAATCGACATCTGATCCTGTCTTATCTTTTCAAGCATTCCATCCTCATGGATTACATCCATGAATGCAAGAAATACCTGCATATCATATTCCTTGACATCTTCTATCATAATAGATATTGCGCTGTCAAAATCATATGCCTCCCTGTATGGTCTTTCAGAGATAAAAGCAATGAATGCATCTGCCACTCTCATAATCCTCGCGCCAAGAGGTATTTTCTCAGCCTTGAGATTATCAGGATATCCCGAACCGTCATAGTTCTCATGGTGATATAACACTGCTTCACATATAGCATCATTATAGCTATATTTTTTGAGAATTTCGTATCCTAATCTGGAATGTTTTCTCATATATTGAATTTCCTCTATAATCATGCCATTGGAATTTCTTCCGTACAGATATGACGAAAGCCTTAATTTGCCAATATCATGCACCATTCCCGCAACAGCAAGATTATTGCATTCCTCATCGGAGAGTCCAAGCTTTTTTGCTATAAGATATGTGAGATTGCTGACACATACTCCATGCCTTAAACCATCTATGAGGTCGATTTCCAATATCGTTTTAGCCCAGTCGTCAACCATAAAAAAATCGTCTCTTTCTATCTATCATTTCATCAATATTCTCAATATATGTTCTGACATCCTTGACATTTTCAACGCGCTCTATGCGGTTTTCATCCGGAAATACAACCTTTGTCGATGCTCCGGCACCAACTGCCATTATAGTCTGCTTCTCCTCCATTATGAGAATATTATAAATTCCTTCCTTGCCAGACTTTGAATAGCCTACATTCTCAAAATTTCCTGCCATATTCTTCTGTCTGTACAGATAATATGGCTCCATTCCCATATCTGCTGCACATTTCGCTGTCAGATTAATGATATCATCAGTGTTAATCATGTCATAATTTTTATATTTTTCCCAGAATATATTAAGCTTTGCAGCGCGCTTGATAGCTAACGAATGCACTGTAAGACTGTCCGGTGCAAGCTTAGCCACCTCAGACATTGTCTTTTCGATATGTTCCTTAGTCTCACCCGGAAGGCCTATAATCAAATCCATATTAATGTTGTCAAATCCGCATTCTCTGGCAAGTATAAATGCTTCCTTCACCTGTTCAACCGTGTGATGCCTGCCTATAAGCTTTAATGTCTCATCGTTCATAGTCTGCGGATTAATTGAAATACGGCCAACTCCATGCTTTTTCATAACCATAAGCTTATCTTTTGTTATGCTGTCAGGTCTTCCCGCCTCAATCGTATATTCCTTTAACAATGATGTATCAAAATGCTCCTCGAAAAAGCTAAGAACTCTGTCAAGCTGTTCAGGTTCAAGCGTTGTAGGTGTTCCTCCACCCATATAAAAAGTATCAAGCTTCCTGCCATGCATAAGTCTTGAAGTAAACTCCATCTCTTTTAGCATAGCATCAACATACGAGTCAACATTTTCCTTCCACACAGCAAGCGGATAAGAAGTAAATGAACAATACAGGCACGTTGTAGGGCAGAAAGGTATTCCTGCATAGAGACTATATCCTTTATTATAATCAAGCTTTTCAAGAAGCCTCTTCTCATTTGATGCAACCTTTATTGCAAGCCTGCCCTTCCTGTCGCTCACATAATACTCTCTTCTTAGATAGTCAATAATATCCTGCTCAGACTTTCCCTCTTCAAGAAGGGTATATACTATCTTCGTTGGTCTTACTCCTGTGAGAGTTCCCCATGGAAGTTCCCTGCCTGTAAGCTTCTTTAACATATCGTACATCATTCTCTTAAAGGTATTTCTTGCCTGCTTCTTTCCCTCTGCTGTCTGCTGCATCTCGTCTTCGTATTCTTCCTGACCATCCTTGGCATCCTTGTGCAGATATATTCTTATAAATCTTTCACAGTCAGCCTTGTCAAGCCTTGTCATCTCCTGTCTTATAACTCTGACCTGTACAAACAGCTCCGGCTTGTCATGGCTAGCCTCCGGGATATTAGTAACTATCCTTGCATCAGGAAAAAAAGCCTTCAACATAACTCTCGAATCATTTTCCTGCTCAGTATCATTAAATTCAAGCAAAATCATATATAATACAACCTCTGTTTTTATTTTTACACTTAAAGGAATGGATTGTGTTCCCGCTCATATCCTATGCTCGTGCTCTCTCCATGTCCCGGAAATACATTTACATCATCGTCAAGGCTCATAAGCTCTTCCTCTATGGCTCTTTTTAACTGTCCCGCATTTCCTGTCGGGAAATCACTGCGTCCCACAGAACCGGAAAACAGTGTATCTCCCGAAAAAAGAATTCCCTCTTTTTCAAAATAATAACACACACTGCCTATTGTATGCCCCGGCACCGAAACTGTTCTTATCTCAAACCCTCCAAGGCAAAGCACAGTTCCTGGCTTAAAATACTCATCGGCATCAAAAGTCATGCCCTCTCCGGTAAAAGGCAGTGACAGATTATTAGATTCATTTGTCATAATCTGCTTTTCATCCGCACCGGCATAGACCTTTATTTTGTATCTTTTTCTTATATCATCGGCAGCGAGCATATGGTCAAAATGACCATGTGTCAGCAATACAGCCACAGGATTCAGATTATAATGTGAAATCATTGCCTCGATTCTCGCTGCGTCCGCAGCCGGGTCAATAATCAGAGCATCCTTAAGCTGTCCGTCATCTATAAAACCACCCGGTGTTCTTGCTCCTCCGTCAAATACAGCATAACAGTTGGTAGCACACATTCCGAGTACTATATTCTCAACTCTTATCATGAATTAGTCCTTTCAATATCAAGCACTCCTTCGACATTTCTCAGCTTCTCAACAAGATGTCTTAACTGTTCAAGTCCCTTTATATCAAATGACATTGATATTGTCGCCGTTCCCTGCTTGCTTGTACGGCAGTTCATGCTGGTGACATCAATCTTATTTTCTGTAAGAATCCTCGAAATATCTACAAGCATACCTGTTCTGTTATTTGCAAATATCTTAATCTCTGTGGAATAGCTCTCTCCTGTCTCCTTATAAGCCATCTCCTGCCACTCGGCATCGATTATTCTTGCCCTGTCAGCCTCCGGAAGATTAATGATATTCGTACAATCCGTCCTGTGGATTGACACACCTCTTCCTCTTGTGACAAAGCCCACAATCTCATCTCCCGGAACAGGTGAACAGCACTTAGAAAAGCGCACTGCAACATCATGTATGCCCTTTACAATAATTCCGCTCTTGGACTTTTCGATAACTGCCGGCTTGTCCTTGTTATCCGGCTGCGACTGTGCTAGTACCTGTTCGTCCGTAATCTCCTTGCGGTGCTTCTTTTCGTATTCCTCCTGAAGCTTATTTACGACCTGACCTTCCTTAAGCGCGCCATGCCCTACAGCCGCTACAACGGAATCCCAGTCACGAAAGCCGTACTTAGAAAGTACTTTTTCAACAAACTCAGGCTTATATATCTCAGCAAACTGGATATTCTTTGTCTTACAGTATGTGGCAATAAGATCCTTGCCTTTCTGGATATTGTCCTCCTTAAGCTCTGCCTTAAACCACTGATTAATCTTAGTCTTAGCCTGTGCGCTCTTTACAATATTCAGCCAGTCACGGCTTGGTCCCTTAGAGTTCTGTGATGTTATAATCTCAACTCTGTCTCCGTTCTTTAAGACATAATCAATAGTCACAAGCTTGCCATTGACTCTTGCTCCAACCATCTTATTGCCGACTGCACTGTGAATACTGTAAGCGAAATCAACAGGCGTTGAACCTGCTGGAAGGTTCTTTACATCTCCTGACGGTGTAAAGCAGTATACATTGTCCGAAAACAGGTTCATATCGTTCTTGATAAGGCTTAAGAACTCCTTATTGTCCGATGTATCGCGCTGCCATTCAAGTATCTGTCTAAGCCATGCAAGCTTAGCTTCCTCGTTGTCACCGCTCTTAGTTCCGTCAATGTTCTCCTTATATTTCCAGTGTGCCGCAATACCATACTCCGCTGTTCTGTGCATCTCATAGGTTCTAATCTGAATCTCAAACGGCTGGCCGTTAGGTGCAATGAGCGTTGTATGAAGTGACTGGTACATATTTGGCTTAGGCATTGCAATATAATCCTTAAATCTTCCCGGAATAGGCTTGTATATCTCATGGATTACTCCGAGTGCCGCATAACAGTCCTTGACTGTCTCTACCAGTATTCTCACGGCAAACAAATCATATATCTGGTCAAGAGTCTTATCCTGATTGACCATCTTTCTGTATATGCTGAAGAAATGCTTGACACGTCCGTCTATCTCACAGTCGATACCTGCTGCCTCTACATGCTCCTTAACCTCCGCTATGATATCTCTTACGAACGCTTCTCTTGCGTCCTTGCTCAGAGCTATCTCATCGGCAAGCTGCTTATACACCTCAGGCTGGAGATACTTAAGCGACAAATCATCAAGCTCTATCTTAATCTTAGAAATACCAAGTCTCTGTGCGATAGGAGCATATATATCCATCGTCTCCCTCGCCTTCTCCTTCTGCTTCTCAGGCTTCTGATACTGTAAGGTCCTCATATTATGAAGTCTATCCGCAAGCTTTACAAGGATTACTCTGATATCCTTCGCCATCGCAAGGAACATCTTCCTTAAGTTCTCAGCCTGCAGTTCTATCTTGTCAGCAGAATAATTAAGCTGTGTAAGCTTCGTTACACCATCTACAAGAAGTGCTATCTCTTCGCCAAATTCCTTTACTATATCATCATATGTCATCGCAGTATCTTCAACAACATCGTGTAAAAGTCCTGCAACAATAGTCTCTTTATCAAGTTCTAACTGCGCTAAAATGATTGCAACACAAATAGGATGTATAATATAAGGTTCCCCCGACTTACGCATCTGACCTTCATGTGCCTTCTTTGCTACCTGATACGCCTTGTCAATCAATGACAGGTCCGTAGAAGGATGATATTTTAAAACTTCCTTTCTCAGCTCATCATAAAGCTCGTCTGGACTTGTAAAATCCGGAGGGCATGACAATGGCTCCTCATCTATTTTTCTCTTGGTTCGTAAAATAACTTCATCCGGCATGCAATCACCTCAATCTATAAGCTTATTTTTTCATTATAAAATTATTCATGTAAAAATGCAAATATTTTGTTAAGGAAATGATAATTAAAAAGAGGGCTCGATACCGCAAATGGCACCGATGCCCCCTTTTACTATGTTTCAGATAGTCCATTCAATACGATGACTATTATTACACACTTATAATATTATATCTGCCACAATGTACTTATCGCAATAAACTTACTTGCCTTCGTAGCAGATAACCGAATCCACATCATACTTAGCAAGCTTCTTGCGTCCTTCAAGACCTGCAAGCTCCATGAGGAATACAATCTTTACTACTTCACCGCCAAGCTGCTCCACAAGCTTGGTTATAGCTTCGATTGTACCACCTGTAGCAATTAAGTCATCAATGATTACAACCTTCTGACCAGGCTTTATGGAATCTTTGTGCATCTCTATTACTGCGCTGCCATATTCAAGGTCATACTCCATTGAAACTGTCTCACATGGAAGCTTTCCCTTCTTGCGGACAGGAACGAATGCCTTCTTCATATTGTAAGCAACAGGCACGCCAAAGATGAAGCCTCTTGACTCAGGTCCTACAACCACATCAAAATCAACATCCTTTAACTTGTCCATAATTCCGTTGATTGAAAGCTGAAGTCCGTCAGCCTCCTGAAGTACGCTTGTAACATCGCGGAAAATAATTCCCGGCTCAGGAAAATCAGGTATACTTCTTACATATTCTTCAAGTTTCTTCATAACTTAATATATCCTCCAAAATTCTGTTCATTGTCTAAAGCTGACCGATATATCTTATCAGCACCTAACTGTATAGTCAACAATTTTAGTAACCATTAGGATTATTCTTTTGGAATCTCCATGAATCCTCACACATCTTCTTTAAGTCTCTCTCTGCCTTCCAATGAAGTTCCTTCTCTGCAAGTGATGCATCTGCATAGCAGGTAGCTATGTCTCCGGCGCGTCTTGCCTTAATGACATAAGGAATCTTGATTCCGTTGGCAGCCTCGAAAGCCTTGACGATATCAAGGACAGAGCTTCCTTTACCTGTTCCAAGGTTGTATATCTTAAGTCCCGGATTCTCCTTAATCTTCTCCATTGCCCTTACATGGCCCACTGCAAGGTCTACAACATGGATATAATCTCTCACTCCCGTTCCGTCCGGTGTGTCATAGTCATTGCCAAATACGGACAACTCTTTGAGTCTTCCGACTGCAACCTGTGTGATATATGGCATAAGATTGTTAGGGATACCATTAGGATTCTCTCCGATAAGTCCGCTCTCATGCGCACCGATAGGATTAAAATAGCGGAGCAGAATTACATTCCACTCGTTATCCGCTCTGTAAAGGTCGGATAAAATCTGCTCAAGCATTGACTTAGTCCAGCCATAAGGGTTGGTACACTGTCCTTTAGGACATTCCTCAGTGATAGGTATAAATGCAGGATTTCCATATACTGTAGCTGATGATGAAAATACTATATTCTTTACATTATGCTTTCTCATAACATCAAGAAGCACAAGTGTACCGGAAATATTGTTGGTATAATATTCAAGAGGCTTGACAACCGACTCACCTACAGCCTTAAGCCCTGCAAAATGTATGCAGGAGTCAATCTGCTCTTTGTCAAATACTTCATTAAGTCCATCTCTATCGGCAATATCAACCTTATAGAACTTAACCTTCTTTCCGACAATCTGCTCTACTCTCTCAATTGATTTCTCACTGGCATTGACAAGATTGTCCACAACCACTACATCATAGCCGTTATTCATAAGCTCAACAACCGTATGGCTTCCGATAAAGCCCGCTCCACCCGTAACAAGAATCGACATAACTAATTCCTCCTCAACTGTTCAATATTAAAAAGTACGTTATTTTTATAACGAATTACTTTTCTGACTATCAGTATACCAATGTAATAAAATTCCTGCAATCCATTTTGGCCAAAATTTACAATACATTTGATAATCTTCTTCTGTTCTGCCATTATCAGCTATAATTTCCGTGGTTGTAGACTCCTGATGAATGCGATGATAGCACAACGGCTTTTTCTCATACAAGAACCCACCTCTAAGCCTTGAAAGCTTCTCCCATGCCTCCCAATCAACATTACTCTTCATTCCGACCGTGAAAATTTTATCAGGCATCAGTGACATGTTAAATGTGACAGAAGGACAGCATATCGGATTTCCCATAGCAAGTATCCTTCTTCTTACAAACCTTGAATGTGAAAATAACCTGCAGCTTTTTGTTCCGATTCCAAGCGGAAAAAGCATGAGCCGCTTAACTGATAATAGCTTGTTGCTGTGACACGGCTCGCCATTTCTTAATTCCTCATAATTTGTAAAAAATATGAGAGGCTTTTTATCGTTCTCCATAGCGTGCATGCATTCAACAGTATAATTCCTACGGTATACATCATCCTGATGTGCCACAGTTACATACTGCGTCTTAGCTTTGCTTATTCCAAAGTTCCAGTCCGCACTTATGCCCTTCTCTCCTTCATTTACAAACAGCTCAATATTATGCTTCCTTGCGATATCCTCTATATAGCTGTTCGGTGTCGATGTCGCCATGATAATCGTGCTTTTAACAGTCTGATTTTTCAATGATTCTATGCACTCCTCAAGAAAGCTGCTCTCTTTATAGGCACATATCACAAAGGTATGTTTATCAGAATAATCTTTTTTCATAATAATCCCCATTCTACATATACTCTTTTGCCATGAGGCGGGTGTTTTAGTGCTTATTTATGCTTAATTTCAAGAATTCCTATGAAGAAGCTTCCGAATAACACCTGAACACCTGTGACCATGAATGTCACAGCCGGAATTGTGAGCCTCATCATCTGCTGTGGGTCAAGCTGCCCGAAATTCTTGCTGTTCCAGCCTACAAGAGCCATTATTGTGAGCACCAGACCCACAACAAAAAGCACTGCACCGATAAAAATACCCTTGTCAACCGTAAAGAATTTTTTCTTCTGCGTGTCAGGAACAGGAATAAAGCCTGTCATTCTTGCATATGTTCTCGTAAATGCATTGAATAATATAAGATTTACTCCTATCATAAGCATCGCAGACGTATACAAAAGCGTATTGATATCAAAACCGACCGCACCGATTGTTATGGTATTAGCGGCAAGAATGCACATCAAAACTGCACCAAGCGCCGTAAAAAATATGCCCGGATAGAGGAAAAGCCAGCTTGGACTATGCATAAGCAGGAATTTCAAGTGTCTCCAGCCATCATGGAAGCTTCTAAGATGCGGTGCCCTGCTTCTTCCGTCAGGTGAGAGCGTCGTAGGCACCTCTGTTATCTTAAGCTTGTACAATGTAGCTTTTACGACCATCTCACTCGCATACTCCATACCGATTGTCTGAAGTCCAAGCTTCATAATGGAATCTCTCTTGTACCCTCTGAGTCCGCAATGGAAATCCCTTATATCACTCTTATAGAAAAGCCTTCCGATAAATGAAAGCACCGGATTGCCGATGTATCTGTGAAGCGGCGGCATCGCGCCTTTTGCAATACCTCCCTTGAAGCGGTTTCCCATTACAAGGTCATAGCCTTCACGGAGCTTGCTAAGAAACGGCATAAGATTAAGGAAATCGTAACTGTCATCTGCATCTCCCATAATGACATACTCACCCTTTGCAGCTTCACATCCACCGATAAGTGCCGCTCCATAGCCTCTTTGTTCTATAGGGACAACTCTCGCTCCTGCCTTAACCGCTATCTCACGCGAACCGTCTGTGCTTCCGTTATCAGCAATAAGCACCTCACCGTTTACGTTATTTTCTCTCAAAAAGTTCTGCGCCTTTTTTATACATGTTTCCAATGTCTCTGCCTCATTAAGACAAGGCATGAGAATTGTAAGTTCATACTCATAGGACATAACAATGTCTCCAATCTGTTTCTTATTACTTAGATATCAATAAAACAGCCACTATCAATCATGTGCCGGTTTTACCATTATCTTTTTTAGTTTCTGACAACTCTTATTTGTCTGTTTTCCACATTTGCAATTATTACTTATCATCCTGTGCATACGGACCGAAATCAAGCTCATAAGGGAAATGTGTCTTTCTCTTCTCAACAGGCGGCGGTGTCATATATTCACCGTACATCTTAGTCAGAAGCTCCTCCAAATGATTAGGGAACGGCAATGTCGTATCCTCATAAGGAAGTTCCCTGAGAGGATATATGTCATCTACCGAAAAAGTGTTAGTATAAGGAAGCGGATCACAAAAATATGCAATCCTCTTTGTCTGCACATTCTCATAGCGTCTGTTCGCCTTCTCACGCTTCATGTACAGCCATTCCTTTGATATTCCGAGCCATTTCATCACATGATGTCCGGCTATACATGCCGCTGTCACAAGCTTGGCTGTAATTCCATGCACATACAGATACGGTCTTTCAATGCTCCTTAAAATAAGAAGCTTTCCCCAGAACCATGCTGTCCACATCTGCCACCAATATGCAAGCCTGCCGTCAGCCGCATTGTCAAGTGCATACAAATCAAGAAAAATTCCCCAGTTACAGTCCACATCCTTCATTGAGTATTCCCTGAATTTCGTACCTTTAAGCACCAGTCTTGTAGTCGCGAGCGGATAATTGATATCCGTCTCTGTATTGAGCACTTCATATTTGTCACCCATCTGCTCTGTCACAAGCTCCATAAAGCGCTCATAATCTTTTCGTGGCATGGAGATATCTATATCGTCATCCCATGGTATATATCCCTTATGGCGCAATGCACCTATTCCTGTTCCGGCATAGCCAAAATATGTCAGATTGTTCTCATCGCATATTCTCTTAAAATCCGTAAGAATCTCCATCTCAAGCTTTTGCAGATGCTTTAGCTGCTCCGGCTCATAAAACTTAGGCATAATATGCTCCCTTCATTTTTATTGTCAATGATATTCTCATTCCGCTCCAGCGCCCATTTAATTTAAAAGCTGTGCCTTCTCATACTGCTCCTCGACAAATTTTCTAGCCTCGGCAGCGTTCTCCGGCTTGGTATCTTCAAGCAGGCAATGCACGAATGGCTTATAAGTCTTGACAAAGCTCATAAGAAGCGGATAGTTTAACATTCCTCTTCCTGATATAACCGACTTGACTTCACCGTTCTCGACTACAAAATCCTTAAGATGCATACAGCATATATCATCGCCGCAAAGCTCAAATGCTGTTCGGATAATCTCATCCTGCTTCTCGTAGTTGCCTGCATAGATTACATTCACAGGGTCAAATATGAGCTGAAGGTTAGGCGAATCGATTGTATCAAGCACCTTTCTTGCACGCTCGAAATTGCATACGATATGCTTGTACACAGGCTCGATAGATATAATCACGCCCATCTTCTCTGCGTACTCTACAACTGGACGAAGCCCGTCTATGAATACATCAAGAGCCGCATCTGTGTGATTGTCAGGTGTGAATGAGTACTCTTCATTGACAGCACCTGTCTCAGTTCCAACCATTCCTGCACCTACAAGGCTTGCAAAGCGTATATGTGCCTTGTATGTATCCTGTGTTTTCTTAAGACTCTCCTTGTTAGGATTTGCAAGATTGAGATAACAGCCAAGCACTGACACATCGACATTGTTCTTGGCACAAAGCTCTCTTATATAGAAAGCAAGTCCCGGTGTCATAACTCCATTGTTGACCTTAAACTCCTTTACAGCCTTTGAAAGTGCAAGCTGTGTGCAGTGAAATCCCTGCTTATGAATATTCTCAAAAAGATTCTCAAGACTGCTATGCTCAACATCATGTCCTCTTACGCCTATTCTCATAATCATATACCTCTCTTCGACTTATCTTCTAAGGCAGAAACTGCCCTGATTTCTCTTCCCATGCAGCAATTATATCGCACCAGTAAATATACACATACATGGATATATTTGCCGACAATACACATATGTACATTCATGCATGTGTTATTGCATACGTGACATATCAGCATACAGGATATATTGTACCATCAATATATTTATATTTCAATCGGCAAATAAGGTGTTTATTCTGTCAAAGCACAGGTTTCACTGAATTTATTACAATCTGAAGCTTTCTTCTTCCATTATACTCATTGATTGAAGGATAGTAGAGTACATTCACATATGTGCCATCGGCATATGCCTTCTCAAGCACATCGTCTATCGAGAACATTATCGCATCCATTACAATCTCTGAGACAATCTGCCTTCCTGTGTTGTCCATAAACTGCGCCTGTTTTGTAAATACAAGCTTGGTAAACTGTGATTCTTTCCCGATATGTGAAAGGCTCTTTATCTTTAACATTCTGTCGGCAAATACCGGTTTTTCATTGCCTTTTCCGAACGGCTCAAGCACCGACAAATCACCAATCACCTTCTCCGATATATATTCAAGAGGCATAGGCACATCTATCCATATCTTCAGCGTCAAATCCTCCTGCGTCAGACCACAGTTTTCATTGAGCCTTCTTCTGAGCTCATCCAGTTTATCAGGCTCAATCGACATTCCTGCTGCCATCGGATGACCGCCAAACTTACTAAGGAGTTCCTTGCACTGTGACAGCTTTTCAAACATATTGTAGCCTTCTATCGAGCGCCCTGACCCCTTAAGGCAGCCCTCCCCATCGGCAAAGACTATCACAGGCTTGTTATACCGCTCTCTTATCCTGCCTGCAATTATTCCGACAATACTCTCATGGCATTCCGGAAGATATATGACAAGGACATTGTCATCCCTAAGTGTGCTGTTCTCTATCATATCAAATGCCTTATCAACACCCTGTCTTGTAAGCTCCTTTCGCTCCTCGTTGAGTGCCGACAGCTCTCCTGCAAGATGCTCCGCCTCGCCTTTTTGTGTTGCAAGAAGCATCTTTATTGCAAGAACCGCCGACTCTAATCTTCCGCTCGCATTAAGACACGGTCCAATCACAAAGCCTATATGATATGAGTTTATATGCGCTCTGTCAAGCTTGTTCAAATCTATCAACGCATTAAGTCCAAGATTGTCCGTTCTCTTTAATTTGTCAAGTCCAAGCCTTACAATAGTCCTGTTCTCTCCCTGAAGGTCAACCACATCACCCACCGTTGCAACAGCGGCAAATTCAAGGAAATCATAAATTTCATCCTCAGGTCTTTTATAAAGCTCAAAAAGAGCCTGTATAAGCTTCATCGCAACAACAGCACCGCATATTTTCTTCCATGGATATGTACAGTCTGAACGTGCCGGATCAACAACAGCATCCGCAGGCGGAAGTATTTCCTTTTTTCCTTCCTGTGTCTGTTCAAACGGTACTCCGTGATGGTCTGTTACCACCACTGTCATCCCAAGTGACTTTGCATGTTCTATCTGGTTATACGCAGCAATTCCATTGTCACAAGTTATTATAACCTGCCTTCCCTCATCATACGCTTCATCTATAAGCCTCTCATTTATGCCATATCCGTCCATTACTCTGTGAGGCACAACATAGTCCACATCAGCGTCAAGGCGTTTCAAACCGCTGTACAGAATATATATCGAATTAATTCCATCTATATCGTAGTCTCCCACTATTCTTATAGGCTTATTATTATCAACAGAATCCTTTACAATGCCAGCCGCCCTGTCCATATCCTTTAACAGCCATGGCGAATGAAGACCTGACAAATCTCCGTTCAGGTATTCATCATACTGCTCTAGTGTAACTATATCGCGGTTTCTTATCACACGCGCTACAACCTGGTCTATATTATACTTCTCACCTATCGCCTTAAAATCGGCTTGTTTTGCATATACACGCCACTCTTCTTTCAAATCTTTTACCTCTTCACTTCATCATTCAATCAGCTCTCTTTTTCATTACAAAAGCAATTTCGATATTACTCATTTTTTTGCCATACGCTCTGCATTGTAATTCCTTTCATCAACTTTCCTTAAAGCTGATTGTCCGGTACGCTTTTGCGTCCTTTTATCGGCAATGTACATATTAACATAACGCATCACCTTCATCAACATATTAATCCTTCATATTTTTACGCAAAGAACCCCACCGCAATATGCGGCAGGGTTCAAAACAAAACACATTATGGAAATTGAGAAAAAGCTTATTAATTTATGCAATCTTCTTATCAACCTTTAATGTCATGCTCTTCTTGTAAGGTCTTACAAGGAGATATACGAAACCGGCAATAACAAGGAATGCAACTACTGTCCAGAATGAGAATGGTGTCTCACCTGTGAACAGACCTACTACATTGTTGATTACAAGTGATACAAGGTATGCAAGACCACACTGATAACCAACAGCAATCCAGAACCATTTTGGAGAGTTCATCTCTCTCTTGATGGCACCCATAGCTGCGAAGCAAGGTGCACACAGAAGGTTGAACGCAAGGAATGCATAACCGCTTGCAAGAGTGAATGTAGCTGCCATATTAGCATATACAGAACCCTCACCAACACTGTAGAGGATACCCATTGTACCAACAATATTCTCCTTTGCAACAAGTCCTGTGATGGAAGCGACTGTTGCCTGCCAGTTGCCAAAGCCCTGTGGAACGAAAATCCAAGCGATTGCCTGACCAATCTTTCCAAGGATACTCATGTCAATCTCATCTTCAGATAGCATTCTAAAGCCGTCCTCCGTGAATCCGAAGTAAGTTGTAAACCATACAATAATTGTTGAAAGAAGGATGATTGTTCCTGCCTTCTTGATGAATGACCAGCCACGCTCCCACATGCTTCTAAGTACAGTCCCGACTGTAGGCATATGGTATGCAGGAAGCTCCATAACGAAAGGAGCCGGGTCTCCTTCAAAAATCTTAGTCTTCTTTAAAATAATGCCTGAACAAATTATTGCAAATATTCCAAGGAAGTAAGCTGATGGAGCTACCCAAGGAGCACCACCGAAGATTGCACCTGCAACCATTGCGATGAACGGAAGCTTAGCTCCGCAAGGAATGAATGTTGTTGTCATAATTGTCATCTTACGGTCTCTGTCATTCTCGATTGTACGTGAAGCCATGATGCCGGGAACACCACAGCCTGAACCGATAAGCATAGGAATAAATGACTTACCTGAAAGACCGAACTTACGGAAAATTCTATCCATGATGAATGCGATACGTGCCATGTATCCACAAGACTCAAGGAATGCAAGGAATATAAAGAGTACAAGCATCTGAGGTACGAAACCGAGTACTGCACCGACACCGGCTACAATACCGTCAAGGATAAGTCCCTTTAACCAGTCTGCACAGCCGATTGCGTCAAGTCCCGACTCTAAAAGTGCCGGAATACCAGGAACCCATACACCGTAATCTGCCGGATCCGGCTCCTCATAACCTGCTGCCGCAAGAACCTGTGCTGCTTCCTTTACATCTGCGCCTGTAGCATCGAACTCTTCAACATTGAGTGTCTCCTCATCCTCGACACCGTATGTAAATGTGTATGAATCATCAAGTGAAGCAAGTGCCTCATCAACTGCTGCCCAAGCTGCTGCTGCATCATAGTCATCAGCTTCGCTGTCAAGAGCATCAAGTACATCATCTGCGCCTACGCTCTCAAGATAACCGGATACAACATTCATAGCGTCAACATAAGGCTCATCGTCATCAGCAAATGCTGAAGAACCGATTGCGAACAAATGCCAGCCATCGCCGAACACACCATCGTTTGCCCAGTCTGTAGCCCAAGTTCCGACTGTTGTTACAGATACATAATATACAATGAACATAACAACCGCAAATATCGGAAGTGCAAGCCATCTGTTAGTTACAACCTTATCAATCTTATCTGATGTTGTGAGCTTCTTATTCTTGTTCTTTGTAAGACATTCACCTATGATTGATGATATGTATACGTATCTCTCGTTTGTAATAATACTCTCTGTATCGTCATCAAGTTCATTCTCAAGAGCTGTAACCTCTGCTGATACATCAGGTACAGTCTGAAGTCTTGCACCAATCTTATCATCCTTCTCAAGAAGCTTGATTGCAAAAAATCTCTTCTGCTCCTCCGGAACCTGCGCTCCGAGCTTATCCTCTACAGCTGAGATTGCTGCCTCAACGCCAGGCTGGAACTCATGAACAATCTGTGTTGCTTTCTTACTCTTTGCAAGAGCTACAGCCTTATCAGCTGCCTCCTTGATTCCTGTTCCCTTAAGAGCAGATATAGCAACGACCTGACAACCTAACTTCTTAGAAAGCTTATCAAGATGAACCTTATCTCCTGTCTTTTCAAGAACATCAATCATATTTACAGCCATGATAACCGGGATACCAAGCTCAAGCAGCTGTGTTGAAAGATAAAGGTTTCTCTCGATATTAGTACCATCAATAATATTGATGATGGCATCCGGCTTCTCTGTGATGAGATAATTTCTTGCAACTACCTCCTCAAGTGTATATGGTGAAAGTGAATAGATACCTGGAAGGTCAGTGATGATGACATCCTTCTCTCCCTTTAATTTTCCTTCCTTCTTCTCGACTGTTACGCCCGGCCAGTTTCCTACGAACTGGTTAGAACCTGTCAGTGCATTGAACAATGTTGTTTTACCGCAGTTAGGGTTACCTGCTAAAGCAATTTTTATTGACATGCTAAGACTTCCTTTCCACTTATTTATAAGCTATTAACTCAGGCTGCATATTAATGGAGCTTTTATTTTCATGCTTTCCCCGAAGCTTTCCATAGCTCATATAATCTTTTTCATATTTTTACAGGTTGCAAAACCGATTAATTATTTTGCTGCCCTTAAGTTTTATCAAGCTACTTCTTATTATGTAATGCTATTTTTTGTTGCTCTGTACTATTCAAAATTGTACATTGCTATTTTTTATTAGTTGTTTCTAACTCATTGTCAAAAAATAAAGATTTATTCAACCTCTATCATCTGTGCATCTTCTTTTCTCAGAGAAAGCTCATATCCTCTTACAGTTACCTCAACCGGGTCACCTAAAGGTGCAACCTTTCTCACATAAATCTCAACGCCCTTGGTAATTCCCATATCCATGATACGTCTCTTTACCGGACCTTCACCTGTAAGCTTCGTGACCTTGACTGTCTGACCTACAGCAACCTCTCTCAAAGTCTTCATAATAATCCTCCTATATAAATTGATATTGCTAATGTATACTGCACAGGCATTAAGGCTATACCATAATTCTGCATGCCATATCCTTGCCTATTGCTACTCTTGAGTCCTTGACATTCACGATAAGATTACCTCCAATGTCAGACACAACGGTGACTGAACCTCCGACAACAAAACCTAGATTCTCCAAGAACTTTCTGGTCTCTTCTTTGCCTCCGACCTTCTTAATAACTCCTGTCTCCCCATCCTTCATCATCGTAATTGGCATCATATCATCCCTTCTTTACTCTCTGTGTTAATTAGTAATATCTAACTTAAATCCTTTGTTAGTATATGCTAACGTGTATTAGAAGTCAAGAACTTTTTTAGCATTTGTTTACATTTTTTCAGCAATTTTTATATATGAAATTTCAAATCCGCCGCTATCTGTTTCTTAACAGTTTTTTAACTGGAATATTCTAAATAACAATGTTATACTTTTTAACATGGTAAATAAATTATGCAAATGTTCTTGTCTGACCCGCTGCACAATTACCTAACTTAACATTTTACAGACACGGAGGATTGATACATAATGCTTTACGGAATATTGGTTGTATCTGCGGTTATTTTTCTATGTATACTCGCAAACAAGTTTTCCGACAAATTCGGCATGCCTACTTTAATATTATTCATGTTCATCGGTATGCTTTTCGGAAGCGATGGAATTGTGAAGATACCTTTTGACAATTATGAGCTTGCCGAGCGTGTGTGCTCAATAGCGCTCATATTCATCATGTTTTACGGCGGTTTTAATCCAAAATGGAAGCTTGCGCGCCCTGTAGCCGCAAGAGCCGTCCTGCTCTCAACTGCCGGCGTTGCAATAACAGCAGGTGTTACAGCCGTCTTGTGCCATTTTGTCCTTAGCTTTTCAATGGCTGAGAGTTTTTTAATCGGTGCAGTATTGTCCTCGACCGACGCAGCGAGTGTGTTCTCAATACTCAGGCAGAAGAAGCTCAATTTAAAAGACGGAACAGCTTCTCTTCTTGAGATGGAGAGCGGAAGCAACGACCCTATGTCTTATATGCTTACCGTTATAGGAATCGGGCTTGTAGGCGCAGGCGAGACCGGAAACATAGCATGGAATATTTTTTCACAGCTGACATTCGGTTCTATTGTGGGAATTGTATTTGCTATAGCTACCATACTCATTCTCACCAAAACCAATGTAGTCACCGATGGTCTTGACACGATATTCATGATAGCTGCCGTTTTGTTCTGTTATGCAGCATCTGAGCTTGCCGGTGGCAACCAGTATTTAAGCGTATACTTTATGGGTATTATAATAGGTAACAGCAAAATCAAAAATAAAAATATCCTTATTCCTTTTTTTGACGGAGTAACAAGCCTTGCACAGATACTTATTTTCTTCCTGTTAGGTCTTTTGTCTTTCCCTCACAGGATGCCACAGATTATCCTTCCGGCACTTGCGATAGTTGTAATTCTGACACTCATAGCAAGACCTATTGCGGTATTTGCAATCATGCTTCCTTTCAAATCAAGTATCAGGCAGTGTCTGCTCGTATCATGGGCAGGTCTTAGAGGTGCCGCATCATCCGTGTTTGCAATCATGGTCATATCAAGCGGAGCCAATATCTCTTATGACCTTTTTCATATCGTATTCATGGTTTCTCTCTTCTCTGTTGCAATTCAGGGAACCTTGCTTCCGGCGGCTTCAAAGAAGCTTGACATGGTTGATGAGAGTGCCGATGTCCGCAAGACATTCAACGACTATCAGGAGGAATCCGCAATCACGCTCATGCGAATGTTCATACCGGATGGACACAACTGGGTCAATAAAATGGTCAAAGAAGTCAACATGCCAACCGGCTCTCTCGCCATTATGATTAAAAGAGGCAAGGAGAATATTGTAACGCGCGGTGACACAGTAATACGAGCCGGAGACAATGTAATACTCAGCGTTCCGGCTTACGAACCGACATCCAATGAGCAGCTTGAAGAGACACATATCGACAAGAATAATCCTTGGTGCGGCAAAACAATCGCAGAGCTTAATCTTCCGCCGAATGAGCTTATAGCAATGATTATACGCCACAATGAGAATCTGATACCTGACGGCAAAACTGTCATCGAGGACGGCGATGTAGTTGTTACATATAAGTAAGACATGCGCATATGTTATATACAAAATAAAACCCCATGCCAATGAGCTAAGACAAATCGTATTTTGCTATCTCATATAATCGGCATGGGGTTTTTATCACTTTTATTCTTATCCTTTTATTCTTTACTCTTTTCTCTTTCTGAACAGATACTCGTCAAGCTGCTTTTTTATGTCATCCGGAATCTCTCTTGAGACAGGACACACAGCCGCATTTGCAAAACGCTCTGTAAAGAGTGTGAGAAAATCAATATCCTTCTCTAACTGCTCCATAGACATCACGTCCATAAGGTCATAACGGCAATGAATCGGTGCTACATTATTGCCGGCAATACGTGCAAAGGATACTGCCGGTACACCACTGTCTGCAAACGGTGTCGAATCGCTTGAGTATACACCCGTCCTTGACGCCACAGGGAAACCTACCTCTGCTGCCATATAGGAAATATAATGTGACAGCTTGTTCTCGGCAGATACACAGGCGATAAATTTTCCCATATAAGTTCCTATCATATCAAGATTGATATTAAACACTATATTTTCAAGCTCATCCTTATGTTCCTTCACATATGCCTTAGAACCTAAAAGACCTCTCTCCTCGCTTCCACAGAACACAAAGCGGAGTCCATAATTTAATTTTTTGTCCTTAAGCTTCTCCATTATTCCAAGAAGTCCCGCACAGCCGCTCATATTATCATATGCGCCGTGAGACAATGTAGTTGAATCATAATGCGCACTCAGCACAATGTACTCATCCCTGACACCCGGAAGCTGTGCAATTACATTGTGTGATTCTCCGTCATACTCCTTCTGCTTCACTTCAAGTCTTATATTCTTCACATTATCCTTTACAAGCTTTACCGCTTCAGCCGAATTGATCATGGCACACAGAAGCTTCTTCTGCTCTCCGACAACAGCTTCACGCAAATCTCTCTGCTCAATATCTTTGTCCGGATAGTGGATATTTCCGTACTGGAAAAGAATCGCCTTGGCTCCGGCTTTTACAAGGTCCTGATATGTAAAATATGAAATGCCGCCCAAATCCATGAGAACGACTTTATCCTTTGCTCCTGCGACAGACACTTTATCCGTTCCCGGCATATAGTAGAGTTCTCCATCCACTTCGCCGCTTCCGCAGCAGGTAAATGCCTTACATTCAATCTCCTGTCCATCTGCGTAAAGATGCGCCTCCTCTATATCTCCCATTGCCACACGAAAGCCTTCTATCCACGATTTTACGCCAAGCCCCTCACACTGCTCCTTAAGATATTTGGCGACCTTTAATTCTTCACTTGTTCCGCTTGAATGTACAAAATCCGTATTTTCAAATATGCTCTTCAAATTCATATATCTCATCTCCTCTTCTTGGAATTTTTATAAAGATTAGGGTGTTAAAACATGCTCTGTCAGCTTAAATGCGTATAACAAGTTATACACCCATATACCAAATTACATGCTTTGACACCCGAACCTTATAAAATAAAAACCGGGACACAGAGGCAAGCCACCATGTCCCGGCATACAAAACGCAGGGGCTTACCCCATTGTCCCAAAGCATTTAGTTGTCTGCTTTCTTAACACCCTTCTTAAGCACATACCAGAGTGCGCCTGTGATACATACTGATGAATAGCCTCCGCAGATAATACCTACCATAAGAGGTGCAGCAAACTCACGTATTGCGCTCACTCCCAGTATAAACAGGATTACAACCATGACAAATGTTGTGAGAGTTGTATATACTGAACGTCTCATTGTCTGTGAGATACTTGTATTTACAATCTCAGCAAGGTTAGCCTTGCTCATCTGTCCAAGATTCTCTCTGATACGGTCAAAGATAACGATTGTGGCATTGATTGAATAACCTACGATTGTGAGCATACATGCAATAAATGTATTTCCGAGAGTTATTCTTGCAACCGCATAGAAGCCTGCAACTACAAGCACATCATGCAGGAGTGCAAGCACTGCACTTCCCGCAAAACGGATATCCTTGAATCTGAACCAGATATAAATAAGCATACAGATAGTAGCTATGATAACCGCAACAACTGCATCTGTCTTCATCTCGTTGCTGACTGCACCCGAAATGTTCTCTGTGAGTATTGAGCTCTGCTCAACGCCATACTTCGATGTTAATAAAGCTTCAAGTGCTTCTCTCTGCTCTACCGAAAGGTTGTTTGTCTTAAATACAACATCATTTCCGCCCTGTACCTTCTGCTGCTGTACAGTGGAATCACCAATTGCTGCTACGATATCAGGAATGATTGTGCTCTCAATCTCAGCCTGTGAGTAATCCTGATTGAAGGTAACCGTTGTTGATGTACCACCCTTGAAATCAAGACCATAGTTGAACATTCCTTTGCCGCGCGCACCGTTTACAGACACAGTTACAATGCCTATAAGTATAAGCACTGCAGAGATACAGAAGAAGATATTCTTCCTTCCGATAAAGTTAAATGTCTTTGTCTCTCTTACAACACCATAGAGATTCTCGTTCTTAGCACCAAAGTCATAGAATAACTTGAGAAGTAATCTTGTGACAACAAGCGCTGTAAACATTGATACAATAATACCTATTGCAAGTGTGTAAGCAAATCCCTTTACGGCACCTGAGCCCTTAAGTCCAAGAACGAAGGCTGCGATAAGGGTTGTGATATTTCCATCAAAAATAGCTGAAAATGCCTTATTGAAACCAATCTTCATGGCTGACTGTACAGTCTTGCCTGTTCCAAGCTCTTCCTTGATACGCTCGAATATAATTACGTTCGCATCAACCGCCATACCGATTGAAAGGATAATACCTGCGATACCCGGAAGTGTGAATGTAAGACCTGCCACATTGATGATGATAAGCACAAGCATTGTGTAAATGCAAAGTGCTATGCTGGCTGCAAGTCCCGGTATGCGATATACAATAATCATGAATAAGATAATTATTGCAAGACCGATTGTTCCTGCTAAAAGGCTTGTACGGATAGCATCCTGGCCAAGCTTAGCTCCTACGACCTGTGAACGTACTTCCTCAAGCTTGACAGGAAGAGCACCTATTCTGATTGTAGATGCAAGATTATCTGCAGACTCATAATCAGACATACCGTTGATAACGGCATTTCCGTCTGTTATATGTGCACTTACTCTTGGAACACTTATGAACTCATTATCATAGTAGATACCTATGGTATAACCATTCTCATAAGCTGTCTTTGTAGCATCGGAGAACTTCTGTGCTCCTTCGTCATAGAGATTAAGCTCTACAACGAACTCTCTTCCGCCTGTGCTTGTCTGCTGTGCACCTGCTGTAGCAGTCTTCACATCTGCACCGGTTAGAAGTATGCAGCCGTCTGCCTCTAATTCCTCGATTGTCTTATTGAGGGTATACTTATACTTTATTGTCTGTCCATCATCGGATAATGCGAGAGCACCTGTATAGTTATCATTTCCGTCAGAGCCCTTCTGGACTATAAAATAAAGCTCACCTGGCTTACCCATCTGTGTAAGCACTTCATTTGCATCTGTGACACCCGGAATCTCTATTGTAATACGGTTAGAGCCTTCCTGATAAACTTCGGCATCAGGAGTATATCCTTCTGCTCTCTTTTGAAGAATATATGTAGCATCCTTCAAATCCTGGCTGTCAACATCGTCACCAACTGCCTCATAAGTGATGCTGACACCGCCTGCAAGGTCAAGACCAAGCTTAATTCCAGACATGCTTCCGTCCTTTGAGCTGCCCCATCCAAAGACTACCGTGTATGCAAGAAAAGCGATTACGGCAACCCATGCAAGAGACTTCAAAATCTTCTTAACCATTTCCTTAATTTCCTTTCGCATATGCTTATTTATAGATAACCGCAAAACCATATCATAGTCATCCGGCACTTGATAATTTATATCATCTTGTAACTATCCGGTGCAAAATATGTTTTTACGATTAGCTAATGCTTAGTTATATACCCGAAACAGAGTTATTCCTCACTCTGCTCATCGGCAAGTGCTGCCTTTATCATTATGGCGCACTCAACTCTCTTTCTCTCCATCTCACAGCCGACTTCATAAGAATCATTGATATTGCCATGGAAATTGTAGGAGTTAGCTGCACATCCGCCGCTGCAGAAAAGCTTAGCAAAGCAGTCCTTGCACTTAGGCTTTGAATATACATTACACTGCTTAAATTCTTCACAGATATTCTTCTTAACTATACCGTCATCTACATTTCCGAGAAGAAAATCCTCATTTCCTACAAACTGGTGGCAAGGATACAGATCACCCCAAGGCGTAACAGCAAGGTACTCTGTTCCCGAACCACAGCCTGAAAGTCTCTTATACACGCAGGGACCTCCTGTGAGGTCTATCATAAAGTGGAAGAAATTAAAGCCTCTTCCCTCTTTCTCTCTCTTAATCATCTCGACGGCAAGCTTGTCATATTCCTCGAAAATCTGTGGCAGGTCTTCTGGTCTTAATGCATATCCATCTTCCGGAGATGCCACTACAGGCTCCACCGAAATCTGTTTAAAGCCCTGATCTGCAAGACTTAACACATCATTTGAAAAATCAAGATTGTAATGTGTAAATGTACCTCTTACATAATAGTTAGTCTGGTTACGGCTCTCGGCAACCTTCTTAAACTTAGGCATAATGAGGTCATAGCTTCCCTTGCCATTGCGGAAGGGTCTCATTCTGTCATGAACCTCCCTACGTCCATCAGTGCTAAGAACAATGTTACCCATCTCTTTATTTACGAAATCAAGAATCTCGTCATTTAAAAGAACGCCGTTGGTTGTAAGTGTAAATCTGAACTTCTTATTGTTAGCTTCTTCTATCGAACGACCATACTCTACAAGCTGCTTTACGACCTCCCAGTTCATAAGAGGCTCGCCGCCAAAGAAGTCAACCTCAAGGTTCCTTCTGCTTCCCGAATTGGCAACAAGGAAGTCAAGAGCCTTCTTTCCCACTTCAAAGCTCATAAGCGCTCTTCTTCCATGATACTCTCCTTACTTCAGACGGACACGTGGATCCACAAAACTAGTAATGATATCTGTCAATAGGATAGCTACCATAAGCATAACGGCATAAACAATAGTGGTTCCCATAATGACAGGATAATCTTTTGTTGGAATAGAGGTAACAAACTGTTGGCCAATCCCAGGAATTGAGAAAATCTGCTCTATGAGTGCTGAACCTGTTAGGATATTAGCTGCCATTGGACCGATTAAGGTAAGAACAGGAATCATTGAATTGCGATAAGCATGTCTATTACTAATTTGACGAGCTGTTAAGCCCTTGGCCCTAGCTAGTTGAATAAAATCAGTATTCATGGTTTCAATCATTTCACTACGGAAAAAACGGGTAACTTGAGCAAATACTGGAATAGCCAGAGCTAAAGTAGGTAAAATAGTTTGGCTAAATGAACCCCATCCAGATAAAGGAAGAACTCCCCACTTAAATCCGAGATAATCCAAAAGTAAAAGACCAATAATGAATGAAGGTACTGAAATACCGAGTGTTGATAGCACGCTCAAGATATTATCAATCCAATTATTTTTATTACGCGCTGACACTGCTCCTACAAAAAGACCAGCTAACACCCCAACAACAAGGGCTTGAATACCCAGTTGCGCTGAAACTGCCAAACGCTGACTAATCATCATGCTAACAGGCTGATTAGCAGACTGATAGCTTGTTCCTAAATCACCGTGCAGTACATTCCAAAGATATTGCAAATACTGTTGCCATACAGGCTTATCTAACCCATATTGCTTATTCATAACCGCAATCATATCATTCGTTAATTTGGGATTATTGAATGGTGACCCCGGCATAACCTGCATTAGGAAGAAAGATAGAGTGACAACCACCCATAAGGTAACTAGCAAAATAGCTATCCTTTTCAATAAATATTTCGTCATAAAATTTCCTTTATCTAACAACGAAAGAAGCTGGGACTAAAGCCGCCAGCTTCTTAGTTCATTTTGTGATAAACGTAGCTGATGAATGTTCTACTTTACTCTGTCATTATAATGATAGCAACTATTTATCTTTATAAGCATAGGTGAAGTCAACATCAAGACCAGTTGAGTTACGTACAAGTCCTTTGATTGAAGGATTTTGCAAACCTTTTGTAAATCGGAAGTAAATCGGATTATACATTGCTTCATCATAAAGTGCTTTTTCAGCAGTTTTATAATCATTTGCAGCAGCTGTTGGATCTAATGCATCAGTTGAAAGTGCTTTTTCATAGGCTGCATCGTATGTAGAGCTATTTGCCTTACCATAGTTATAAGCTGAATTTGAAGTGAACAAGCCATAGAATGTTGATCCTTCTGGATAGTCACCACCCCAAAGAACAAGAGCAACATCAAAGTTTTGATTCTTGGTATCTTCAAGACGTTGTTTGAATGTCACAAATTTTTCTTCAACAGTCAAACCAGGAAGAGCTTTCTCCCAAGTTTCCTTAATGTAATCAACTGCAGCTTTTGAAACAGGTGAATCTGAATCTGCTGTAATTGTCAATTTCAAGTCGCTCAAACCAGCTTCAGCAAGACCTTCTTTAAAGAGCTTAGCTGCTTCTTCCTTGTTATAGCTATAGCCAGGTGCTACATATTTAGATAAATCAGTACCATCAGGTAATTTTTCCAATCCAGTAGGTACAAGACTAGTTGCTGGAACTGAACCTGTATCAACCGCAGCTTCGACAATACCTTTACGATCAGCAGCAAGGTTGAGGGCTTGACGGATTTTAAGATTATCTAGACCTTTAACTTTGCCAGTTTCATTATAGGTCATATAACTTGTTGTTGCTTCTGGAACTGTAACAACATCTTTATTCTTTTTATTAGAATTAAAAATTGCTGACGTACTTGAAATGCTTGCAAAGTCAAGTTGACCTTGTTTATACATTTGAACGGCTGTATCAGGTTTCTTAACCGTTTGAATATTGATTGTCTTTGTTTTGACGTGCTTAGCATCCCAATAATTGTCATTTTTGACAAGTTTAAAGCTACCACTTGTACCATTCCAAT
>OGOW01001114.1_pt1 | contig 26348 bp, 24 predicted proteins | sample 1552781 | NCBI WGS metagenome assembly OGOW01 (sample SAMEA2580145, study PRJEB22360) | human gut metagenome | biome: human gut; feature: human-associated habitat; material: faeces | place: Denmark | collected 2008/2010
TGCAGAGCTTGAGCAGGTCGGTGGAAACAATGTCGTAGTCCAGACTGCCCTTGAACGGGGGATTTGCCAGAATCAGGCTGTATTTGTCCTTGTCGGGGTTTTGGTCGCTCAGGCTGTCGCGGTACTCGATAAACGGATTGTCCACGCCGTGGGTCATCATGTTCATGGCACCGATGCGCAGCATGGTACGATCCATGTCGAAGCCGTGGAACATGTGGTTCATATAGTGGTCTTTGTTTTTGCGGTCAAAGAACACTTCCTGCTTGCGGTTTTCGCGCAGATATTCGCCAGCGGCTACAAGGAAGCCCGCCGTGCCGCAGGCCGGGTCGCAAATCACATCGTCAGCACGGGGCTGCATCAGGTCAACCATCATGCGGATGATGTGGCGTGGGGTGCGGAACTGACCGTTGACACCTGCCGTTGCCAGCTTGGAAAGCAGGTATTCGTAGATATCGCCGCGAATGTCAGTGTTGGAAAGCTGCGCCGCCTGCTCATACATTCCGTCCATGGCGGTCACAATTTTATCCAGCATCAGCGGCGTGGGCACTTTGAAAATGGCATCGCCCATGTACTTGGCGTAGGCACTATCCTTGTCGCCGTGGAGATTTTTGATGAAGGGGAACACCATCTCCTGCATGGTGGAGTACATTTTGCCTGCCGGGAAATCGTGGAAAACGCTCCACTTGAGCTGTGCACCGTCCACAGTGCGCTCCCCGACCTGTACCTCGCCCGCAAAGATGCTCTTGTAGGGCAGACCCAGCATAGCGGCTTCTTTGGCGTGGGTGTTGTCGCTTTCATCGAGGTCGTGAATGAACATCAGATAGGTCATCTGCTCGATCACATCCAAGGGATTCGTCAGGCCGCCCGTCCAGAAAATTTCCCACAGGCTGTCAATTTTGCTTTTCAGTTCTCCGATTACCATGTATGTTCCTCCTGCGTGTCGAAAAAATGAGCTCGACAAACAATAATTTGTTATGCCATTATTATACCGTTTCTTCGGGATCGGTTCAATCTGCAAAAGGGAGAAGCCCGGAGTTTTCTACATTGTATGAATTTGATGTTGAAAATTCGATATCTCGTCCTATTGACGGTTTTGCGCCGAACGGCTATAATATAATTGAAATTATCATAATTCAAATTATATTAAGCGAGAGGTGTACGGTATGGACTTCATCGGCAGAACATCCGAACTGGCAACGCTGAATGCAGAATTAGAGCGTGGCAGCGGTTTTGTGGTGATTTACGGCAGGCGGCGCGTTGGAAAAACGACGCTGATCAAAGAGTTTATCAAGGATAAACGTGCGTTTTACTTTCTGGCAACCACAGAAAGTGAAGTCCAGAGCATGAAGCGGTTTACCGGAGTGCTTTCCCGTACCACAAAGAACCCCATGCTCAGCAAGGTCACATTTACTGATTGGCTGGATTTATTCCAAGTGGTGGCAGACGACCACCCGGACGAGAAAAAGGTGCTTGTCATTGATGAATTTCCGTATCTGGTCAAGACGAACCCGGATTTCCCGTCCATCTTGCAAAACGCATGGGATGAAGTGCTGAAAGACCATAACGTGATGCTGGTTCTCTGCGGTTCCCTCATCAGCATGATGAAAAAACACGCACTTGCCTACGACAGTCCGCTCTATGGCCGTAGAACGGCACAGATTCGGCTGATGCCGCTGCAATTTACGGATGTGTATGCGGCGCAGAACCTGTCGTTTGAGCAGGCTGTGGAGCAGTATGCCATCACGGGCGGCGTACCGAAATATATGGAGTTTTTCCAGACGGACGAGCCGCTGGTGGAGCATATTCGGCGTGTGGTACTGTCGAAAAATGGCTTTTTGTATGAAGAACCTGATTTCCTGCTCAACGAGGAAGTGCAGACGCCCATCAACTATTTCTCCGTGCTAAAAGCGATTTCGGACGGCAACCACAAACTGAGCAAGATCGGCATGACGATGGAACAGGACACTTCGGCTATTACGCCGTACCTTAAAACACTGATCGACCTTGGTTTTGTTATCAAGAACGTTCCCATCACCGAAAAGAATCCAGAGCGTTCCCGGAAAAGCCTGTACTATGTTTCGGACAACTTCATCCGCTTCTGGTTCCGCTATGTGTACCCATTCAAGGGGGAGTTGGAACTGGACAATCAGCAGATCGTGCTGGACGAGATGAGCAAAGATTTCAAGCAAAAGTTCGTGGCGTTCGCTTACGAGAGCATTTGCCGGAACATCTTTGCGGAGCTGTGCCGAAATGGGCAGATCGACTTTGCACCCTCACGCATTGGTTCTTACTGGCGCAATGATAATGAGGACGATACGGAAATTGATGTTGCGGCTGTGGACAACCAGCACAAACGGCTGTTCCTCGGTGAGTGCAAGTACCATGCGAAACCTGTGGATGTGGCGGTCTACTCTGCTTTGCAGGAAAAGGGGCAGTCCAAAGAACTTACAGCGGCGTTTAAGGGCTACGAAATTGTGTACGGGCTGTTCTCCAAGAGCGGCTTTACAGATCGACTGGTGAAAATGGCAGCGGAGAATTCCAACCTGATTCTGATTCAGGAAGATGCAGTTTACAAGAAATAATATAATCCGAATTATCATAATTTTAATTATATTATTGCGGGATTTTCTGTGCGCTATGTTTAGCGACCTTGAGCCAAAATGTAGCATCCTTTGGGCAAGATTTAGCAACTATGCCTTAAAAAGTAGCAATCTCTAAAAAAGTTTAGCGAGGAGGCATATCCTGTGGAGGGCGGAAACTCGCTATACTCTTGTAAAAAGTATCGACTTTGACGAAGAAAGTATCGACTTTCGATTGAGCATATTATCGTGTATGGCGTTTTTTCCTTGCAATGCCACATCAACGGTGTATAATACTTTTAGAGGATAGCGGCGTTGACCAGCTATCGGTGGCATTGAAGAAATAGACTGGTTCGGCATCAGCCTGTTGTAGAGCCAAACCGTGGGTTCAGCGATAACCACAAGCCGAATAGATTCACTCGTATCGAACAAAAACGCAAAATGCCCGCTCACTGTGGAGATTCAACTCCATCGGTGGGCGGGCATTCTTTTGTTACTTGGTGGTGAACTGAATGCCAACAGTATAAAAAGGACATCTACAACACCGCAGTGCTGTCCGATGCCCCTTGTGACTGATTTTATCGTTGTCCGCCAACCTCAGACTCCTATGTCCTGCATCGCTTTCGGATTTTATCGCTGCCCGCCAGCCTCAAGCCCTTACGTCTTGTATCAGATCGGATTTTAGGTGTCAGCCACACCAGCGGAATGACGTCCACTTTCCATTTAAGATTATATTCAATTTACATCCAAATAGCAATGTTTCATATAGAAGTTTAGCAAGGCGGGCATATCCAATGATATATGGAAAGTGTGGAAAGTAATGCGGAAAGTGCGGAAACCTGCCATAGAAAAGTGGCAACTTCATCTCAAAAATGGCAACCTCTATGCTAAAAGTGGCAAGTTCCCTGAAAAAGTGGCAACATTAAAATAAAATGCAGCAAGAGGCATATAAGAACCACCATTGTATAGAACCGCCCACTAATCCGAGTTCTCCTTAGACGAGTGGGTTGTTTCGCTTTTGAACCTCTGATTGGTTACTTAAGATACCCTCAAGTTCTAGGTCAGAATGTTTTCTTGGGGTCATACTGTGGAGCATCCCATTAACGAATTTACAATAACATAGTGAACAAATCTGAATAATTCACTTGAAAACAGTAAACAATTCCGGTATAATAGAAACAGGTGTACCCAGATTGGCAACGCATACAAAGGACTGTTTTGACATATGAAAGAAACGGTTAAAGTTGAATTATTGAAAGATCCCGAGTGCTTGATGGGATTTTCATGTGGAGAGCCGTCAATTGATGAGTTGATCAAGAAAGCATACTACGAAACACTTCTTGAAAAAGGATATACGTATGTTGCTATTTTGAATGATCGCGTGATTGCGGTATACCAAATCGCATTTATTACACTATCAGCAGAAGAAATCAGTGAAGACACGAATGACCACAACTGGTCTGGAAATTCCGAGTTAAGGTATGGATGTCTCTTAATTCATTATCTTGCGGTAGAAAAAACGTGTCAACACAGAAAAATCGGAAGTACGATACTGAATGGTATACTAAAAGAGATTTCTCTGCTTGGACGAAAGTGGCCTGTTCGTTTTATAATTATTGATGCGGTAAATGATTTAGTATCGTGGTACAAAAGTTTTGGCTTTGAACCGATTCGCCAAATGGCAGTTGAAAATGCTGGTTTTACAACGCGAATGTATTATGACTGTTATCACCATGATCGGGCCGAATTGGAACGGTATGAAGAGGCCTGTATCAATGATCTTATATAAAAATGAAACGAAGGAGGGCAGTTTATGCGTTATGTGAATGAAGATATCGTTTTGCGAGGCGATGAAGCAAAGCAGTTTGTGTATAATCTGCATCATCCCAATGTTGCTAAAATAGTGGAAGAGAATAGACGACGGGATAAGGCACTTGATGAAGTGAACTATCAGGAAACAGATGATGGTTTTACGTTTGAACTGGAACCTTTGGATTGGGCCAATAGTATAGAAACCATCCAGAAGTTTATAAGCACAATCGAGGTCTGCAATCTGCATTCTTTTCGATCTCAAATGAACTTTATTTGTTTGGACACAAGTGATTCGTTTGAGCAGCAAAGTTTAACTGCAGTAGATTCTTTCTCGGCGACAGTTTCATCTGTAGAATCTGCCGTCAGCCGAGATGACGAAATGCTGCTGGCTGGTTAAAGAAAGTGGTGCAAAGATGGATTTGAACAGTAAGAAAAGTGGTTTCAGATTTTCTAATCCAGAGTTGGTGCACTTAGAATATGAAACGAATCAGTCTTTTTGTGAAGAATCTGAAATTCAGTTGCGTATAAATCTGAGCACGGACGTAAAGCCTTATGAAGGAAAATCAAAGGCTGAAGTGATCTTAACTATAACTTTAGGTGGAAAGACAGAAAAAGATCCATTTTATCTCGAAGCATCGGAACAAGCAACGTTTGATTGGTCCGGAAGTCAATTCAGTGATGAAGTGCTTGAAAGTCTTCTGAGTAAAAATGCCCCTTCACTGTTGTTGAGTTATTTAAGACCTATCGTTGCAAGTTCAACAAATTGGTCTCGATATGGAAGTTATAACATTCCTTTTATCGATTTTACGAAGGCTGTAAAAGAATCTGATTAACCTAGGCTTGAGGAAACAGTTCTATTAGATGATGGGGCTGTTTTCTTTTTGCCTATACAAGCTATTACACAAAATGCCCACTCCCCTGAGAACTCCTCAGACGAGTGGGTATTCTTCTTTCCATGTATCAAATTTACCTTTGTGGTCACTCAAACCGCCATCAAGTCGGCGGCTAAAATTATCATTTTTTATTTGTCCCAGAGTAAGTGCACGGTTTCTGCACTGTTTTTGCACGGTTTCAAGGGATGCAATGGGTACTCTGACTTGCAAAATACGACAAAGGGTGCAGAAATTACTGGGCAGAAAATCACGATGCTTTGCACAAAAATGACGTAAACTCGAAACTTCTAAAATCAGAGTGACTTGCCCGGTGGGCTCTTTTAATCAGAGGGCCAGGGATTCGAGTTCCCTCGAGCGCACCAAAAGGACGATAAATCGTTGAGATAAACGGTTTGTCGTCTTTTTTGTTTTATATAGGCTTTTTGAGCTTGTACCTATGATTTTTTCAAAAATTTTAGAGGTCAGAGATACAAAAATGAAGAAGATTCAGAAGAATTATGAGCTGAACGCAGGCGAGAGCTTCCGCCTCGACAAGAACGGTCTCCACGGCGTCACGGCGAAGGGCCGCATCAAGATGAGCTTGCTGCTGGTGTTCGAGTAAAAACATCTATAGAACGCAGAAGACCGACGGCTTTCCGGGATAGAGGGCGGTCGGTCTTTTTGTTCAAAACAGGAAAATACTGGAACGGAAAAGGGCGCAATATACCTTATAAATGGCGTTTCAAAAGCAGAAATTTGGCTCAACGTCCAAAATTAAGGTTTGGATGCTTGACAAAGCGGAGATAGGATAGTACACTCAAAAAGAAAATTGATGCATAGCATCCTCAAGGTGAAAAAGATTCACAGAAGAACGGGCGTCTCCGAACTGAAAACGGAAGGAGGCTAGGGACATGACGCTGTTTTCTTACGAAATTTTCGATGCAGTCGCGCGTCAGGGCAGCTTTAACAAAGCGGCCCAGCAGCTGCATCTGACCCCCTCTGCCATCAGCCATGCCATCGCGGTGATGGAGGCTGAGCTTGGCTTTACCTTATTCAACCGCGGCAAAAACGGCGTGACCATGACCAGCTATGGCGCTTCGCTCTACCCGTCCATCCGGGCGGTGCTCAACAGCGACGAGGCCCTGCAGCAGAGCATCGCCCGCCTCAACGGCCTGGAAAAGGGCAAGGTGAAGCTGGGTGCATTCAACTCGGTCTGCGCCGGCCTGCTGCCCCAGATCCTCAAGAGCTTCATGGCAAGCTACCCCCAGATCGAAGTCGAGGTCTATCAGGGTACTTACGACGACGTGAAGGAGTGGCTGCGCACCGGTCAGGTGGACCTGGCCTTCCTGTCCGCCAGCTGCCGCGAAGAGTTCAACCTGACCGAGCTGTTCCGTGAGCCGCTGCTCTGCATCGTACCGCAGGACTGGCCCGAACCGCCAAACGGCATTATGACGCCGGAGCTGATGAACGGCCAGAGTTTTGTCGTCCAGTGCGACGCCACCGACGCCGAGATGCGCCAGTTCCTCAAGAAATACTCCATCTCCACCGAGCGCCGCTGCCACGTCATCGACGACCAGTCCAATATCGCCATGGTGGAGGCGGGCCTCGGTATCTCCATCATGCCCCGGATGCTGCTGCGCAGCTGCACGGCAGCGGTCAAGATCTACCCCATCGAGCCGGAAGAGTACCGGGTGGTGGGTCTGGCTGTCCAGCGCCCCACGGCGATGGCTCCGGCGGTCGAGCAGATGTTCCACCACATCGTGGACTTCTGCCGCCAGATGGACCCGCAGCTTCTCTGAGAATACGAAAATGACCGGGCCGCATCGCTGCGGCCCGGTTTTTATATACCCGATCGGCAGAGTTGATGATTGAATCCGCTGGAAAAATACGGTATACTATAGCAAACCACCTATACGATAGAAATGTCAGAGGTTTATGAAAGCAGCAAGGGGGAAAGACCATGAAACGACGTGATTTCTGTAAAGCGCTGGTTTGCAGTGCAGCTCTTGCGCCCGGGCTGGCACTGCCCCGGGCTGAGGCAGCGGCAAAAAGCCAGACGGTGGGCCGGGCAGTCCCGGCAGGCAATTATACAATGTCCTTCCGCAGCGAGCTGAGTCAGATGGACATTGAGCACGAATATTACTACAGCGACAGTTTTTTTGCGCACACCTCCATCCAGTACGACCACCAGCTGGCGCTGGCGACGCTGGGCATGGTGACGGCTGCTTTCAATACATGGGCCAGCGATGCGAAATACTGGGCCAACGGGGACGTGGGCCGCGAGAACAGCCTCGACGCAGCCTATACCAAGCTGGGCTTCGGCGACGTGAAATACCGCTATTATGATGTCGATGTGGGCAAGGCGGGCGACTTCGTGGGCTGGTCCACGGCCCGCAAGACCATCACCCTGAACGGCAAGCGCACCACCATCGTGGCACTCATCCTGCGCGGCGGCGGTTACGGCGGCGAGTGGGTGAGCAATCTGCACACCGGCGCGGGCCACGCCCACAGCGGCTTCATCATCCCGGTGCATGAGGTGTTTGCCGATTTGAAGAACTATCTGGCGGCAGCTCAGCAAAAGGGAGAGCTGGGCGTCGTCAAGCTCTGGATGGGCGGCTACAGCCGCGGTGCGGCGGTGGCGAACCTTCTGGCCGCCCAGGTCAACAGGGAGCTGTCCGGACTGGAACGGGAGAATGTCTTCGTCTACACCTTTGCGACACCGGTGGCCCTCGGCCCGCAGGACTACCCCGACTTGCAGCAGGACTACGACAACAACCACAACGCCGACGGCAGCCTGAAAGAGAGCTGGGGCGAGAGCAACATCTTCAACATCATCTCCAGCGGCGACATCGTGCCGCATCTTCTGCCCGAGGAGTGGGGCTTCCACCGGAACGGCAACGACCGCTTCCTTCCCTCCACCCGGAACGAGGAAGAGCTGGAAGACCTGAACGAGATGGGCAAGAATGATTTCGGCCCGACGCCGCTGGACTTCAGCTGGCTGGCCACCGACAAAGAGACGGACGAAGTCATGCTCAGTATGGAGGAGTACTTCATCTCCCGCGAGAACTACCACGAAAAATACGAAGCCGCCCTGATGGACATGACACAGTGCGCCTTCATCCGCTCGGAGGAGGAGGTCACGCAGAACAAAGTTCTGGACGACGGCGAGGTCATCCAGCGGCTGCGCACCCTCACCCATCTGAAGAATATGGATTACTGGAAGATCTCCCGCGCCGTCTGGGCGGCATCTACCATGAGCCGTGCCGTGCTCAAGCGGGTCGATGCGGAGAATATCCCCATCCGTGCGCAGCAGATCGTCGTGCCGATCCTGGCGGTGGGCCTTTGCTATGGCCTCGAGAGCGAGGCTGTGAGCCTCATTGCAAAGTACATCCTGATGTTCGTGGCAATGAAGAGCGCGCCCGACGACGCCATCCGGGCGGCATTCTGCCACCACTGCGAAAATTACATTGCTCTGATGGAATATTACGCCCCCTCCGAGCACTGCATGGAAGCCACCACCCGCACCTGAAAACCGAAAATTCGGAGACAGCAGACCGCTGCCGGAGTCGAAAGACCCCGGCGGCGGTTTTTTCATGCGCAAAATTTTTTTGCACTGGCACGCAATGACATCCTTCGTGTCCGGTAAACGGTATCCTGATAACGCAAAGGGCGGCATCCCCGCCGGGAGCGAGAATGAAGGAGGGCTGTTGTATGCGGAATCGACTGGAACGGAGGCGGCTGACACTGCGCGCCGCAGCACTGTGCATCGTGCTGGTACTGCTGTGCGGCTGTCTGCTGCCCGCATTTGCCGAAGGGCCGGAGCGGACGGACAGCGTGCCGGACCAGACATGGGACGAGGAAATAGAGGACGAGCCTGCCTGGGACGAAGAAGAGGACATCCGGACAGACGAGCCGGTGCTTCTGCCCGCGGAAGGCGGCATCCCCGTCGTGGTGGACGGGCTGGATGACATCGGGCTGCCCGACGAGACGCCGACGCCGGACAGCGGAGCCGTCAAAGCGGACGAGCATTTTGAGAGGACCTATCTCTTCTGGCTCAGCGAGTCGGACGAGGCCGACGGCGGCCTGCCCTACGCGGAACAGATCGTGGGCAGCGGCGAAGAGCTTCTGATGCCCGAAGAGCCGGAGGCGGAGGGAAAGAGCTTCCGCTTCTGGTACAGCCGGGACGACGAAGGGACGGCAATCCGCTTCATGCCGGATGAAGGACTGCTCTGGCCGGAAGCGGACAGCGAGTGCAGCCTCTACGCCTCTTTCACCGACGATGAGGCCCAGCAGGAGGAGCCCGTTTTAGACGAGGAGGAAGACATCGCCGTTCTGCCGGAGCTGTCGGAAGAACGGCCCGCCGCCGAGGATGAAACGCCTCTGGATGAGGCAGAACAGCCCGAAAAAGAGAGATCCCCTGAGGAAGATGCCGACTTGGCTGACGACAGCGTAGCCGAGGATAAAAATGCCCTGCCTGCGGACGAACTTGATGAGGATGCACCGGGCTGGGGCGATTGGACTCAGGAAGAGTCGGCGGCAGTCTTCCTGCTCAAGACCCCCACCAGCCTGCCCGGCAGCAATGACCCCAGCCAGTGGGCGCCGGACAACAGCGAGTGCAAGTGGGTCGGCAAGGTGAAGACCTACGGCGCGGCATGGGAAGATAACGGCAAGAACATCCTGACAAATGTGTCAGACTATGTTGTATCGTGGCCGGGCGGCGCGACTGGCGACGCATGGTCGCTGAAACCTGGCGATGACTACTGGGACGAGGTCGTCGATGAGATATGGGACGAGTATAAGGACACCATCGAGAAGCAGACCGGCATCACGGGGCTGACGCAGGACGATTTGGAGAGCATCGTGGTGACGCCGTACAAGATCTCGCGCAACAACGGGACAGAACCGGATAAGCACATCGACTGCATCATCAGCGTCAAGAGCAGGAAAAACTTCACGGCCCGGTTCAACGTCCGCGCCCCGGGCGAGGACGACTACAGCATCCGGGAAAGCCGCGAGTACCAGAGCGGCGAGCGGGTGGAAGAGACGACGGTGGACATCGAAAAAGAGTTCGACATCGGCGGTGCGCGCTACGTCTTCGACGGCTGGTACAAAGAGCTCCCCGGTTCGGTGACGGATGAGCCGGACCCGAAGGAAAAGGTATCGCAGGACGAGTGGGAAGAGGGCTATGAGCCCACCGACGAAGAGCTGGAAAACGGCGTCGTCAATTTCTATGCCCACTACGTTCTGGCCGATATAGACCCGGACACCGGCGTGGAGACAGACTTCTTCGGGCTGCCGCTGATGCTGTGTGCCGGTGCGGCCGTTCTGGGCTGCAAAAATAGAAAGAAGGAGGAAGATGAGTGAAGGAACCAAATGAGGCACTTGCCCCGGAGGCCCCGCCCGGGACGCCGGAAGCGAACCTGTCTGGACCGGCGAAGCCGGAAAAAAGCCCCCTGCTGCGGGAAGTGCGCAGTCTGGCGGTGCGGCTGGCGGTGTTCGCCGCCCTGCTCTGGGTGCTTCTGACGCAGGTGTATCTGGTGACGCAGGCGTCCGGCAATGAGATGTTCCCCGCCGTGAAGGACGGCGACCTCGTGCTGGGCATCCGGCTGGAAAAAGACTATGCCAAGAATGATGTCGTGGTATATGAGCGCTCGGGAAGGCTGCGGGTGGGCCGCGTGCTGGCCCGGGGCGGGGACATCGTGACCCTGAGCGAGAGCGGCGTTGTGGAGGTCAACGGCTCGGCACAGGGCGGCGGCATCCTCTACCCCACCTACCCCAAATCTCTGCTCAGCTACCCCTACGCTGTGCCGGAGGACAGCGTCTTCATTCTGGGCGACTGCCGCACACAGGCCGAGGACAGCCGTGACTTCGGCCCGGTGCAGTGCAGTGCGGTCAAGGCAAAAGTCATCACCCTCATCCGGCGGCGGGGGCTCTGAGCCGCCAAAAACCATACAAGACAAGATAGGAGGAACTCTAGGATGAAACAGAACAAGGCAGAAAAGCTTCTCGCAGGTGTGCTTTCCATCTTTCTGGCCATGGGCGTCAGCGTCATGCCCGCCTTTGCGGCCAGTGGCGAGACGTATGCGGACATGGACAGCGTGGTCATCAAGAAAAACTACGAGCTGGCCAACGAGGGGACCTTCTCCCCGGCGGAGACGTTCAGCTTCGACATCGAGGCGGACAATGTCACCGATGCGTCGGACGACATCACCCCGGAGAATATGCCGATGCCCACCATCGGCACGGTGAGCTACCTGAGAGGCGAGGCCGGCAGCACCACCAAGACCAAGGAGATCAAGATCGACCTGCCCGAGTACGAGAGCGTGGGTGTCTACACCTACATCATCCATGAGGTGGCGGGCAACAGCGCAGGCGTGACCTACTACGGCAACGCCATCCTGCTGCGGGTGACGGTCATCGAGCAGGATGGCAAGCTCCGAATTGCCGCTGTCCACACCGAGGACCCGGAGTCCACCGGCGAGGGCAAGAAGGACGACTTCGACAACCTCTACTCTGCCGGTGAGCTGGAAGTCCACAAGGACGTCGAGGGCATCATGGGCAATAAGGAGAAATACTTCAAGTTCACGGTGCAGCTGACCGGCGAGGAGGGCAAGACCTATCAGGACAGCTACGCCATCACCGGCGGCAGCTATGACGCGAACCCCGACTCGATCGAGATCAGGCCCGGCGAGACGACGGAAGCGACTTTCTATCTGAAAGACGACGATACCATCCACATCGAAAACCTGCCCTACGGCGTCGAGTACAAGGTGTCTGAGACGCCGGTCGCAGACTATGTGACGACGGAGACTGGCACCGAGGGCGAAGTGGATGAGGCGGTCGAGCAGGCGAACTTCACCAACACCAAGGGCGGCACCGTGGATGCCGGTGTGGTGCTGGACAGCGCACCCTATCTCTTCACCCTGACGGGTGCTGCGGGCGTCGGGCTGCTGCTGACCCTGCGCCGCCGCCATCAGAAGTAAGCGCGGAGGAAATAAGGCAAGGGAGGTGAGGAACATCCGGTGGCAGAAGATGGCCCTGCGGGCGGCGAACGGCCTGCTGGACGGGGTGACGGCCCTGCTGGTGCTGCTGGCGGTGGTCTGGTCGGGCTATGCGCTGTGGGACAACAGCCGGGTGTACGCCGCTGCCGACAATGTGCAGGCCGGGCTGTTGGCCTTCAAGCCCCAGCCGCAGGAGGACAACAGCCTCTCCTTCGGCCAGCTGCGGGACATCAACCCCGATGTCTGCGGGTGGCTGACGCTGGACGGCACGGCCATCGACTACCCGGTGGTGCAGGGCGAGAGCAATTTCACCTATCTGAACACCGACGTCTACGGAGGCTTTGCGCTGGCGGGCAGCATCTTTCTGGATGTTGACTGCGACGCGGACTTCAGCGGGCGGTATTCCCTGCTCTACGGCCACCATATGGAGAACGGGCGGATGTTCGGCGACCTCGACAAATACAAGGACGGCGCATTCTTCCGCCAGAACACCACCGGCACCCTGACTCTGCCCGGCGGGAGCTATCGGCTGGAAGTGCTGGCCTGCCTTGTGGTGCCTGCGTCGGAACAGGCCATCTTTGCCCCGGGCAAGTGGCGTTCGGACGCAGGCGGGCTGCTCCCCTTTGTGGAGGAGAATGCCCTTCAGATGGATGCACAGGCCCTCCGTGCGCTGGAAGAGGAGCCGGAAGGAGCGCAGTTCCTGGCGATGGCTACCTGCTCGGGGGAGTACACCGACGCGCGGACGGTGGTGCTGGCCCGGATGGAACCAATGTCAGACCTGCAAAACGGAAAGGAGGAGAGCTTATCATGAGAAGGCTCCCGAAAATGGCAGCGGCCCTGCTGGCAGCAGCGCTTGCGGTAAGCGCTGCCCTGCCCGCTCTGGCCGCAGACCAGCGGGCGGAGCTGGAACTGGAGGCGTCCGTTCGCTGCACCGGAGAGGCAGCTGACGAGACGCTGACGGTGCGGCTGACCGCGTTGGACGGCGCGCCGATGCCGGAAGGCTGTGACGACGAGGCTGAGCTGGATTTTCCGGCCCGGGACTGCCGCGACGCCGACGACAAGACCCTGACGAAGACTTTTGATACCATCGTCTACACCGCGCCCGGCATATACGAGTATACGGTCACTCAGGACGCGGGCGGACGGAAACGGGCCGACTACGACGACACCGTCTTTTACCTGAAAGTCATGGTGGCGTGGGACACCGACGGTGAGCTGAAAGGACACGTGTCTGTCCGGCGGGATGGGGACGACGGGGCAAAGACGGAACTGCTCTTCAAGAACAGCTACCGCAGCACCGACCCCCTTCCCCCACCGGTGACACCGCCCTATGTGCCGGATAAGCCGACGCCGACCCCGAAGCCGGTGGAGCAGCCGGGCGAGATCACAGTCATCCGTCCGCCGACACCCTCGGCAGAGATGCCGGATGAAGTCATCCCGGCTGCGGAGCCGGAACCGGTGGGGACCCTCATCCAGACCGGCCAGCTGCTCTGGCCCGTGCCGGTGCTGGCAGGCGGGGGCATCGCCCTCGTGGCGGCTGGCCTCTGGCTGAGCCGGAAGCGCAGACACGATGCGTAGGCTGGTGATGGAGCGGCTCTGCCTGATGCTGGGCAGTGCCTTGGTGCTGGCAGCGGTCTGCCTCTACGTCTACGACCGGCTCGAGGATGCAAGGGCAGGCGCTCAGGCCGCTTCGGCGGTGAGCCAGCTGCGCCAGAGCCAGAGCATCGCGGCAGTGTCGGAGGCAGAACGGCCCGCAGACAGTGCGGAAAGCCTGCCCACGGAAGATGCAGAGTCCGAGCCGGAATCGGCTTCGGAAACCCCGGCGTCAAGCGTCGAGCGGGAGTATCTGGGGGTGCTGACCATCCCGGCTCTGGGCTTGGAGCTGCCGGTGCAGACCGAGTGGAGCAAAGCGAACCTCAAGGTCTCGCCCTGCCGTCAATGCGGCAGCACGGCGGGCGGAGACCTTGTCATCGCGGCTCACAATTACAAATCGCACTTCGGGCGGCTGAGCAGCCTTTCCGAGGGCGACGAGGTGCGTTTCACTTCACAGGACGGCGCTGAGGCAGTGTACACTGTGGAGCGGACTGCGCAGGTCTCGCCCGAAGAACCCGAAGCCCTGCGGGAGGGCGGCTGTCCCCTCGTGCTCTACACCTGCACCCCCGGCGGAAAAGCGAGAGTGGTGGTGTACTGTCAGAGAGAAAATGCGGCATGAAAAAACAGGAGCGGAAAGCCTGCGGCTTTCCGCTCCTGTTTTTGGTCGTTGTTTAATCTACACAGAAATAGAAGTTCTCCGGAACAGGGAAAGACTCTTCGGCGGAGCTGACGCTTACGCGGTAGAGGTAACCTTTACGGAGGTGATAGATCGCAGAAGTGTCGGTATATTCAAGATCGGGCCCGAAGGGGTCGTAATCGTCCTCAATGTCAATGAGGGTATTGGGGTCCTGACCGGCTTCCACTACGGCTTTTACATCTGCAATGGTCTTGCCCTTATAAAGGTCCATGTTATAACTCCAGGAAGGAGTAGTGACGACGGTGCCTTCGGGAACATGGAATACAAAATAACTTTCGTTCGTGCGGGCTGTGTCGCCGTAAGGAACGCTTACAGTGATCTGTTCCACACTGTTCAGCGGCTGAGAGAGGGTATAGGTGCCATCGGTGATCCAATCAGAAGTAAAGGCACCATAAAGAGACCACATGTCCTTTGATACACCGATGACCTCATCCTTTTCTACAGTATAAGCCCGGATAGAGGTGGAGCCGACCTGATATTCGACGGTCACAGCCAGATCTTCCTTTTTCTGTGCGCCATCGACAGTGGTAACAGTGGAACGCTTTTCTTCATACTTTACGGGAGCTGCTGCGGCACTGGCACTTAAAGTGACCGCGCTCAGAATCAGTGAGGCAGCTGCCAGAACTGCGAATCTTTTCAGAAAATGCGGACAGGGCTTCATATTCTTTCCTCCTGTATTACACGATGCAATAAATTGAATCCAACTCGATTATAGGCGTCGAAGAAAAAAACATCAAGAGAGAAATACGATTTTGGAAGAAAAGACAAAATGTCGGCAGCTTTATTGTGCAGCTGCATCTTCGGTATCGGTCATGATGAACCAGAACACAGTGCCTTTGCCCACAGTGCTGTGGACGCCGAAGCGGAAGCCGTGCTGCTGGAAGATGGCTTTGGTGATGGAGAGGCCGAGGCCGGTCCCCTGCTTGCCCGCGTCGGAGCGGGAGCGGTAGTAGCGGTCGAAGATATAGGGCAGGTCCTCGGCGGAGATGCCGGGGCCGTGGTCTTCCACCTCCACCCGGACGCCCTCGGGGCAGCGGAGCGCCCGCAGCACGAAGATGCCGTCTTCGCCGATGTGGTGCATGGCGTTGCCCAAAAGGTTATGCAGAGCGCGCTGCATCATGTCGGGGTCGGCACAGACGGGAAGCTCTTCGTCGGGGATCTCCAGCTTGAGCTGCCAGCCGTTCTGGGCGCAGACGGCGTCGTAACGCTCGCTGACTTCATCGCAGAGCTGGCCCATGTCGAAGTGGACCTTCTCGCACTTGAGTGCGCCGCTCGTGACCTTGCTCAGCTCCATGACGCTGGAAACAAGGGCCGTCAGGCGGTCGGTCTCGTCCACGATGATGTTCATCTGCTCGTCGCGGTGCTTCTTGTCGTCGCCGGTCAAATCGCGCACCGTCTCGGCATAGCCCTTGATGAGGGTGAGCGGGGTGCGCAGGTCGTGGGAGACGTTGGCCAGCAGGTCGCGCTGCATCTGGGAGGCGTGCTGGACCTCTTTTGCCATGTGGTTGAACTCCTGGGCCAGGTCGCCCAGCTCGTCGTTCCGCACCGAGTCCACATGGACGGCGTAGTTGCCCTGTGCCACCTGCCGCGCAGCCCCGGAGAGAGCCCGCAGAGGCTTTGTGAACCACTCGCTGAACAACCATGCCGCCGACATCGAGAACGCGAAAATGAGGGCCGCAGCCAGCGGCAGGACGGTGCTGAGCACCTTGCCGGCCTCGGCCACATGCATCAGGCTGGTAGTCACCAGCACAGTGTAATTTCCGTCGGAGGTCATCCGGCCCACCATCAGCTGGACGGAGCCGGAGGGCGTGGGCGGGTTGATCTTCCGCACCACTGTGCCGCCGCTCTCCCGGCAGAGCTGCCGCATGGCGCGGGCCGTGGTGTAGGCGGTCTGCTCGTCGGCAGTGTCGGTGGGGCGGGTGCGGTGAAGGTTGCAGTAGGACAGGTTATCCACCTTGAAGATCTGCCGCAGGGTGGTGTCGGAGATGTCGATGCAGAAGCTGCTCATCCCGCCCAGCTCGAAGATGTCGTCCCGCAGCGCGTTGAAGAAGGTGTTGTTGACGTACAGCCGGCTGCCGAAGGCCCAGTAGGAGAGGGTCTCGCCCTTCCCGATGGCCTCGTCCATCCGGGCCACGATGGCCTCAGCCTGCTCGGTGAGCTGCTTCTGGATATGGGTGGTGTAGAGGGGTTCCAGCAGCTGGGTGCTCAGAAACCAGAACAGCCCCACCAGCAAAAGGCAGATGAAGCACAGAAAGCCCATGAGCTGGCCCCGGATGCCGATGGTGCGCCGTGTTTTGCTCGTTTGCCGCATGAAGAGCAGAGCCTCCGCTTAACGCGCCGCGTCGGGGTCGAACTTGTAGCCGATGCCCCAGACAGTGGCGATGTAGCCGCGGCACTTGCCCAGATGGCCGCGCAGCATCTTGACGTGGGTGTCCACGGTGCGGTCCTCGCCGAAGTAGTCGTAGTTCCACACCTTCTGCAGGATCTTCTCGCGGCTGAGGGCGATGCCCTTGTTGGAGGCCAGAAAGACCAGCAGGTCGAACTCCTTGGGCGTGAGGCTCACTTCCTCGCCCGACACCTTGACGGTGTGGCTGGCCGTGTCGATGGACAGCTCCCCGAAGGTCATGGTGCTGTCAGAAGCCTCGGTGCGGGGCATGGTGCGGTTGAGCACGGCCTTGACACGGGCCACCAGCTCCCGGGGGGAGAAGGGTTTGACCACATAGTCGTCAGCGCCGCCCTCGAGGCCGGCCAGCTTGTCGTACTCCTCGCCGCGGGCCGTCAGGATGATGACGGGGGTGTTGATGCGGCGGGTGCGCATCTCCCGCAGGCAGGTCATGCCGTCCATGAAGGGCATCATCAAATCGAGGATGACCAGATCGTAGCCGCCGCCGGTGAGCAGCGACAGGGCGGCGGAGCCGTCCCCTGCCTCCTCGCAGGTGTAGCCCGAATACTGTAAATTCTCCCGGATGAGCTCCCGGATGCGGGGCTCGTCGTCAACGATAAGAATTTTTGCCATAAGGCATTCCTCCTAAAAGCTTCTATCTCCCAAGCGCCGGAGGCTGCTCAGAGTCAGCCCGGCGGAACTGTATACTGCGTTTAAGTCTATCATACCCTATCAATTAGGAATTTTTGTGAAGTTTGAGTAGATTTTTTGGGAAAACATCCCAGTGGGTGCGTTTCGTGTCTGCCCTGATTATAAAGGGCCGCTTCGGGGGCTGTCAAGCTTGGCCTCATCTTGCGCAGAAAAGCCGAAGTGTGCTATACTACAATGATAAAAGACTTCCCCGAAATCTGACAAATACAAAGGAAAAACTGTTCATGCGCATTGGATTCGTAGAGCTGGTACTGCTCCTCTTCATTGCATCCATCACGGTGGGGCCGAACGTGGCCCTCTTTGTGGACCGGTGGCTCCGCCGCGCCCAGCGTACGTCTGCCGCCGCTGCCCGCCGAAAGGCCCAGCTGGAAGCACAGGCCGCCATCGAGCGGGAAGCTCTGATGACCCGCTTCCGGGTGGCCAGCAACATCTTTGCCCTGCTGATGCTGGCGGCGCTGGCGTACGGCCTGCTGCTGCGGCCCATCGACACGCCGCCGAAAGCCTACACCGCCCCGGATGTGCGGCAGGACACCGGTGCCGCGCAGGCGGCCCTCTCCGCCGACAGCAAGGACAGCTGGAAGCTGGGCGGCTATCTGGGCGTGGACTGCGTCCGTACCCAGGACGGCCTTGTCTACGCTGCTGCCTACAACGGTGCGGCCATGAAAAAGCGTCAGAGCGACCTTGTCCGCACCGACGGCGGACACTACGCGGCCATCCTGTCGGTGGAGGGCGAGTTGACCAGCTTTGCCTTCGACGCCGACGGCGACTTGTGGCTGACGGTGGTGACGTCCTCCGGCGGGGCGCTCTGCCGCGCCCGGCATGACAGCTGGGGAACCTCAGTGGAACAGGTGGTGACCCAAATCGACGGCGCACCGCTGGGTGTGCTGTCGGCGGTGGAGACCGGCCCGGACGGGAAGGTCTATTTCGCTGTGTCCACCGAAGCCGCTGCGAAAAACGGGCTGGAAAGCGCTCTCCGCACCGAGCTCATCGCCCACACCGGCACGGGCTGCGTCTATGTGTATGACCCGTCGGCCCGGACAGTGGAACAGGTGCTGGGCGGCGTGGCCGGTGCAGCTGGTCTGGCCCTCTCGGAGGATGATCGAACGCTGTACGTTTCTGACCTCGGGAATCGCTGCATCTGGAGTGTGGACGCCGACGCCCGGGAGCTGACGGCCGGCGGCAAAAACTGCGGGAGCTTTGTGTCCGGCCTGCCGGGATACCCCGGCGCATTGGCGCTGGACGAGGACGGCATCCTCTATATCAGCTACCGCTGGACCCGCAGCGGCTGGCTGGAAAAGCACGCGGACAGCACCCTTCTGCGGGGCATCGCCCTGCGGGCCGGTGAGAACATCCAGAAGAAGCTGTTCAAGCTGCCTGCGGACGCGCCCTGCGCCGAGGCTGTGGACATCGCCGACGGAAGCTGGAAACAGACATTCTCGGGCAGAGAGCTGGACGGCTGCACGGCGGTGTGCCCGGCGGGAAGCAAAGTGTATTTCGGCGCGGCAGGCTCTGCCAGCCTGCTGTCTGCAAGAGTATAAAACGAGGTGTTTTTTATGACGGAAGAGTTCAAAAAGCAAATCGAGACCGAAGCGCGGCAGGCTGTGACGGAGCTGCTGGCCCAGGCAAAGCTGAAAAAGGGCGATGTCTTTGTGGTGGGCTGCTCGTCCAGCGAGATCGTCGGCGGCCACATCGGCAAGGACTCGAGCCTTGAGGCTGCACAGGCTGTCTACGCCGGCGTCGCACCGGTGCTGGCCGAAAACGGCATCTGGCTGGCCGCACAGTGCTGTGAGCACCTCAACCGGGCCATCATTATTGAGCGGGAAGCCGCTGAGAAATACGGCTGGGAGGAAGTCTGCGTCGTGCCGCGTCCCCATGCGGGCGGCAGCTGGGCCACCACCTGCTGGAAGCAGTTCAAAGACCCCATCGCGGTGGAGGAGATCCGCGCCCACGCAGGCATCGACATCGGAGGCACCCTCATCGGAATGCATCTGCGCCGGGTGGCCGTACCGGTGCGGTTGAGCCTTTCGAAGATCGGCGAGGCCAACATTCTCTGCGCCCGCACCCGCCCGAAGCTCATCGGCGGCGAGCGCGCAAAATATACCGAGGAGGACTGAGCCTTATGGCGGAAAAGAATCTGGAAGAGATGCGGGAGGCAGTGGAGGCTATCCGCGAAAAGATGGCCGCAGCGGCCCGGGAAGCAGGCCGCGACCCCGCCGAAGTGCAGCTCTGCGCGGCCTGCAAGACCCGCACCGCGGACACCGTCGCCGCCAGCGCGGCCCTTGCCATCGATGTGTTCGGCGAGAACCATGTGCAGGAGCTTTGCGCCAACTACGACGCCGGTGCTTACTGCGGCAAGCCCAGTCACTTCATCGGCCATTTGCAGACCAACAAAATCAAGAAGGTGCTGGGCCGCGCAAGCCTCATCCAGAGCGTGGACAGCGAGCATCTGCTGGCCGCCATCGAAAAGGAAGCCGCCAAGGCCGACATCGTGCAGGACGTCCTGCTGGAAGTGAACATCGGCGGCGAGGAGTCGAAGTCGGGCGTCTCGCCGGAACAGCTCTGGCCTCTGCTGGACGCTGCCGCCGCAGAAGAGCACATCCGGGTCAAGGGTCTGATGGCCATTCCGCCCGTCAACGACGACGACGCCCAGAACCGCCGGTATCTCGCTCAGGTGTACAAGCTGTTCGTGCAGGCCGGGGAGCGGGGGTACCAGAACGTGAAGATGGAGACCCTCTCCATGGGCATGAGCGGCGACTTTGAGAACGCCATCCGTGAGGGGGCCACCCTTGTGCGGATCGGTACGGCCATCTACGGCGAGAGAGATTATAGTAAGAAATAAGCGGCCTTGCCCTCTCCGTCATTGCTTCGCAATGCCACCTCTCCCAAAGGGAGAGGCTTTGGCAGGCCGCATCGTTTCCTGTATCTTTTTGGCGAATTATATGTTATAATGGTTTTGCGGTTCACCCCGCGTATCTCACGGGAGAGGAGGTGGACGCGTTGGCCTATTTTCTCACATTTTTGGTATCTGTCGGAGCAGATGTAGTGTCGCACTTTATCTGCAAGTGGCTTGACAGGTGCGAAGAGAACCGCAAAGCCTAATTAAAAAGAAATCCCCCGGGGAGGTCGCAACTCCTTGGGGGATTTCTCATTGCTGGAGATGAAAGCGCTGGGTTCTCACATTTCTGTCTTTATTATATGCGATTCTCCGCAAAAGTCAAGCACTGCACAGAAAGTTTACAGTCACTCTTCTCTTGGCATTCCCTGTATCTTTTTGACGAATTATATGTTATAATGGTTTTGCGGCCTTGCCCGCCCATTTATTCGGGAGGGGAGGTGAGAAAATGGAAAGTATTCTTTCTTTTATACTGTCTGTCGGAGCAAATGTAGCAGCTTACTATATTTGCAAGTGGCTTGATGGATGGTTCATTGGCCGTAAGCACTAAATAAAGAAGACCCCCTTTCGGAGCGGCAACTCCGTGAGGGGGTTTTCTTTTGCTTTGGTGAGAACAATGGAAAGTATCGTTCTTTCTTTTATACTTTCATTATATGCGATTCTCCCCAAAAGTCAAGCACTGCACAGAAAGTTTACAGTCACTCTTCTCTTGGCATCTACTGTATCTTTTTGTCAAAGTTTATGATATAATGAGTCTGCGGCTCGTCCCGCCCAATCTACCAAGGATGGGAGAAGGGGGGTGTCGCCTTATGGCGTATATTTTTACATTTGTACTGTCCGTCGCAGCGAATGTAGCGTCCTACTACATCTGCAAGTGGCTTGACGGATGGCTGAAGGGCCGTAAGCACTAAAAAGGACCCCCTTTCGGAGATTGCAGCTCCGGGAGGGGGTCTTTCCTTTGGGTGCGCCGATGGCGTATTTGCTTTTTCTTTTGCTACTTTTATTATATGCCATTCCCCGCAAAAGTCAAGCGTTGCACAGAAAGTTTACAAGCGCACATCAGGCCCGGACAACGACCACGAGGCAGTATTCCAGGCCCTCGACGGTCTTATGGCAGACGCCGACACGCAGCTTGGTGGGCGCGGGCGCCCCATCTTTATTGTACACCCCGACCAACGGCGCACCGCTGGAGAACCGCTCTACCTGCTGAAGGGCGCTCATCCCGTTGGAGTCGAAGGCGTAAAAGGTCACGAAATTGCTCTGCTCGTAGGCGTTCAGGCTGTTTTCCAGGAAGCCTTTCAGCGTCTGACCGGCGGCGATGGGGAAGTTCTCGTCCAGCCCGCAGATGATTCCCTCTGGGGTCTTCAGGAACCAGTCCGGGGTGAACGCGGGCTGGATGGTGCTGGTCAGTTCGGGGACGCTGTAAGAGACTTCGACGTTTTGGGAGTTTCCCTTGAAGATGTCGGCGACGGCCTCCGCGACGAGCCTGTCCTCTCCGTTTCCGCCGCCGGAACAGCCGGTGAGCAGGGCCAGCATCAGCACGCCCGCAAGGGCGAGGGCAAGGAGCTTTTTCAGTTTCATGGTCGTATCCTCCGTTCACTGTGGTGTTTTTGACACTTCCATTATAACCCGTCTCCCGCCGCAGCTGCAACGGCCATTCGCGCAGGTTTTGGGGCGATTCACGCAGGTTTCGGGAAATACGGCTGCTCCGAGAGGGGCGGGTTATCTGATACAGTGGCATTATTATCGCGATGACTCGCCAAAAATTTCAGTGTATCAGGTGATACAGAGCGTCCATATTGATACAGTGCGTCAGTGTATCAGTAAAGTCATTGTATCAAGTTGATACAGAGGGAAAATAAAGCGTACGTATGCTATATATTTATCACTGTATCAGATGTTCCACCGCAGTGATCAAGGCGTGTGAACCAACTGCGTGTTCCATCTTTCTGACTCAACTGATACTTTGTTATCTCTTTTGTCTTCACAAGGTTCGCATACGCCCGCTCATATGTCCTATCGCTGCACCCCATCTCTTTCATCACCTCCGCCCGGAGCTGGGTGCTGGGCATACTCCCCAGCTTGCTCTCGGCCAGCACATTGAGGATGGCCTGCGCGGTATCCTCCTTGGTCTGGGCGGTGCGGACGCGGCGCTCCTCCACGAAGTCGGCGTCCTTCTTGTCGGTGCGGCTGTCAAAGACGGCCACGGCTGTCTTCACGCCCTCCACCTGCGCCTGCTCGATGTGGAGCAGAGCCGTCCGGGCCGGGGCGGAGTAGCTGCTCTTCTCGTGGCTGAGGTAGAGCTTTTCGCTGTTCTTGTCGCGGCCCATCATGAGGACGCTGCGGGCGATGTCCCAGATGTCGGAGCTGTCGGCCAGACGGGCGCGGCCCGAGACGTTGGCGCGCTTGTTGGTGTGCATTGAGATGAGGGCCGCGCAGCCGTGCTTGGCGCAGAGGGCTTTGAGGGGCAGCAGGGCGCTGCGCATCTGGTTGCGGCTGGCCATCTCCACCCCCGCGGGCAGAAAGCTCTGCAGCGGGTCGATGATGACGAGGGCGGGCGCGGCCTTCCCCACGTACTTTGCAAAGCTCGTGTCCGGGATGCAGAGCGGACTGCCGGTGCGGGCAAAGTAGGCGTCGCTGGTGACCACCATCACCCGGCTCATATCGGCCCCTGCCGCCGTCAGGCGGGCTTTGAGCACCTTGCCGGGGTCGTCCTCGCCGGAAAAAATGAGGACGCTGCCGGTCTTCTCCGGCGGCTGAGGGAAGAAGCCGGAGGTCCGGCCCGCCGTGACATAGGCAATGAGCTGGGCCTGCCAGATGCCCTTGCCGGTGCCGCCGTCGGCACCCAGAAGCGACACCTCTCCCATGGGCAGAAGCCCCTCCACCAGCCAGCTCACGTTCTGGATGGGGACGTTCTCGAGGCAGTCGGGGGTGAAGCTGAGGGGCGAGGCGCGGCGGCGGTCCCGGAAGCGCGCCCGGGCCGCGTCGGCCTTTTCCCGGTAGGCGGCGTAGTCCTCGGCGATGCGGCTCTGGAACTCCTCCCGGCCCACCGCTTCCAGCTCGCTCTTGCCGTCGGTCAGCCAGCGCTCCATCCGGAAGGTCAGGCCCTGCCAGAAGCCCAGCTCCTTCGCCCTCGCCTCCACCAGCTCGGAGCGGCTGAGGACGTCCTCGGGGCGGTTTTGCCCGGCGAACCAGTAGGTCAGCCGGGAGAACAGCTCCTCTTCGGTGCGCACCGTGCCGAGGTAGGCCACGAAGTCGTCGTAGCTGCCCGGGGTGCGGTCGGTCATGTTTTTCTGCATAAAAACTCCTTTCATTGGTTGTTTTGTTGCTTTTATTATAACCACGAAAGGTTGTGCAGTCAACGCAAGCTTTCTGCGTATTTTGGCGCAGAAAAAGAGAAAAACCCCCTCGGGGCGGCTGCTCCGAAGGGGAAAATTTTAATGATGGCAGATGGAAAGCAGGGCTTGCATCAGCTGTTGCTCCAACGAATCATAACCATTGCGGCGTAGGTTTTGCCGTTTTTTTGGAACGTACCGGCGTATAAATCAAACGCGTCTGTGCTTTGTATCGAGCTTTTCAACCTGCTGTAAGGCTTCCAACTCGAGGAATGAGTCGGAGTATCTGAGTGAACTCCGCCCCGCTCAAGCCAATCATAATAAAGCCATCTGTTCTCAGAAAAATCAAAGTCCGTCTGACTGGGCTGCACCTCCCATACATCCACCGCTATACGCTTACGCGAGTGGGTCATCGTCAGCTTATCCTTTGCGATGCTGTTAAGCGCGGCTTTGGCGGTCTCGTTCAGCTCGCCGTTCAGCTGGCCGCTGTTGTAGTGCCAGCTCTCCGGGTCAAAGCGCTTTGCCACTTCCTGAAGCATCGGCTCTGCCTCGTCCTTTTGCCTTTTGGCGCCGGAAGGTCCAAACCACTGGATGATGCCATTTTCGAGCGCCTCCGACCTCTCAAGGCCCGTGCCGTTACTGCGGGAAGCATTGCTGCTCCCGCCGCCGAAAAGCCAGTCATACACGAGCTCGACTGCGTCCAGCGGCATACAGGCTGTCAGGGACACCGTCAGCACCGCGCCTGTCAGGGTGAGGGCAAGAAGCTTTTTCAGTTTCATGGTCGTAACCTCCGTTCACTGTGGTGTTTTTGATACTTCCATTATACCACCCTCCTCCCCCCATGCAAGTGCCATTCGCGCAGGTTTCGGGGCGATTCGCGCAGAAAAAAGCCCCCGGGGAGGTCGCAACTCCTTGGGGGCTTTTCTTTTTGGTGTACCGAATGGAATATCCTCACAATTCCATCTTTAGTATATGCCATTCCCCGCAAAAGTCAAGCGTTGCACAGAAAGTTTACAAGCCTGCTGCTTTCATTTTGCAAGTTCCTCATACACGTGCTTGTTACGGTCCATCAGCTTCAGCGAAGAGGCCAGCACATCGTCATCTGCTGCGGCCTGCATGGCATCCGCCTGGTTGAAATCACACTTCACTCTTCTCTCTCCTTTTTTATGCCGAACAGCCTCCGGAGCAAGCCTCTCAGGCACTTGGGGCTTTTGAGAACGACCACCTGCATAGAGCCGACCACCTTTCGTCGCTTGATACGCCATTATAGGCGGTCTGCGCCCGGAATGTTCCGGTTCAGCTCAGGATCGGCCCGTCCGGCACCGTCTCCACCACCACCAGCGCGCCCTTTTGGGTGGAGATGGTGATGCAGTCGGAGCCATCGGCATACTCGTTGCTGACGCCGAGGGGGTAGCCTGCGGTGAGGACGGCGTCGGTCAGCTCGTAGAAGGAGCCACGCTCCGAGACCCCCTCTGCCCTGCCCTCCATCGGGAAGACCGAGAGGTAGAAATACTCATTCCTAGGGTAGCGGCGGGTCTCGCCGGGCATCACGAAGGTGATGCGGCTGCGCTCGTCCAGAAGGGTGGCCCGGACGCCCCGCTGTTCGAGGCCGAGGCCGGTGCAGAGGTTGGCCAGCGTATGCTCGAGGCGTCTGCCGCCCAGTACGCCCAGCAGCAGCGCCTCGTCGAAGCCCTTCTCGGAGGCCAGCTTTGCCGCGTACTCGGTGTCGGTGTCGTCCTTGACGTGGGGCAGGATGATGGTGTCGTCGCCCTCCTGCGCCGGGCAGGGCGCGGTGTCGAAGTCGCCCACGATGATGTCGGGGCGGCAGTGGAGCGGCCCGCAGTTGCGGTAGCCCGCGTCGCAGGCAATGATGGTGTCGCCGGGCCGCAGGGCCGACGCCAGCGAGGCGCTGACCGGGCAGGCGGAAATGATAACACAGCGGGACATGGGATTCCTTCTTTCTGGGAAGTATGATAACACAGCGTCTTTTTCTGTATCTTTTTGTCGATGTTTATGGTATACTGGTTTTGCGGTTCATCCCGCCCATCTTACTTGGGAAGGGAGGTGAAACCAATGATCCATATTCTCACAATCTTGGAGTCTGCCGTGGCAAATATAATTTCACATTATATCTGCAAGTGGCTTGACAGACTCGACAAGGACCGTAAGCCCGACTAAATGGAAAGCCCCCTGGGAGCGGCAACTCCTTGGGGGCTTTTCTTTTTTAGTGAAACCAATGGAATCTTCTCACAATCCCATCTTTAGTATATGCGATTCCCCGCAAAAGTCAAGCGCTGTGCAGAAAGTTTACAGGGCTGCCCTCTCCGTCAGCGGCTGAGAGGGTACTGCCACTCCTTCACATCCTTGACCTCATCGTACATGGCGCAGTAGCTGTCGTAGCGGGTCTGGGAGAGCTTGCCCTCCGCGAGGGCGGCGCGGACGGCGCAGCCCTTCTCGGAGCGGTGGGAGCAG
>OGOW01001126.1_pt1 | contig 26151 bp, 20 predicted proteins | sample 1552781 | NCBI WGS metagenome assembly OGOW01 (sample SAMEA2580145, study PRJEB22360) | human gut metagenome | biome: human gut; feature: human-associated habitat; material: faeces | place: Denmark | collected 2008/2010
TTATATAATAAATATATACAATACTTTACTGTTTAAAACAACAGGTAGCAACAAACCATAACCTGGGAAAGCTGGTTTCTTAATGGATCACCTGCGCTCAATTTTCCAAAAGAACAAAAATCTGCTCGTTTTCTGCTGCAGCCTGTTCTTGCTGCTGTACCCTTTCATCGCCGCTGCCACTGGCATGCGACCGCATCCCGTCAGGGTCGGCTACACCGACAGCCCCGGTTTTATAGAAAAAACCGCTGCCGGAACTGTCGACGGGTACGGTGTTGCATATCTCAACGAAATCTCACACTATACCGGCTGGCGTTATGAATATGTTTATGCCACCTGGCAGGAATGCCTGGAGCTTTTAGCCAAAGGCGAGCTTGATCTTTTAGGTATGGCCCAGTACACACCGGAACGTGCCGCCAGCTACGAATTTGCCTCATTGCCCAGCGGAGTCGAATACATGGTCATGTACGTGCGTAATGACGATAACAAAGTTTACTATAACGATTACCAGAGCTTCAACGGTCTGCGGATCGGCGTTCTCAAGGGTAACTTTCAGACTGAAGTTTTAAGCGATGTTGCCCGTAAAAATGCATTTACCTACCAGCCTGTACTTTTTGATTCCAGCAAAGCTATGGTCGAAGCGCTGCAAAATAAACAGGTTGATGCCATAGTTACCGGCAGCATGCCCTTATATAAAGATCTGCGGTTAGTGGCCCGCTTTCAGGCCGACCCGATCTATTTTATTACGACCAAAGGCAATAAAGCCGTCCTGCAGCGCCTAAACGATGCTTTGATGAACATTCACGCCAATACGCCTGAATTTGAAAATACGACTTATGCCACCTATTACGAACAAAGTTCTCTGCTGACGCAGCCGCTGCTTACCAAAAAAGAACGAGACTTCCTGGCGCACCGCGGGCCGATCACCATCGGTTTTCTCCCTAACGACGAACCGCTTTCAGCATTCAGTTCCGAAACTAATCTGCCGGCAGGTATCCTGCCCGGAATAGCCAAAGAGTTGGAACGCTTATCCGGTGCCAAAGTTATTTTAAAGCTGCTGCCAGCCGGCGCCCGTCTGGACCAGAGCCTGCAGACAGAAGGCTTTGACCTGATCGCCGGGGTCACGGATTACGAACCTTACCGAAACAATATCTCGATCCGTCTTTCCAAGCCCTTCTTTCAGGGACGCGTTATGGCTGTCGCCAATAAAAATAATTTCATCGACATCACCAAACCGCAGAAAGTTGCTTTACCATTTAATTACATTGCCTACAAAAACCTTATTTTAAATACTTATCCTCATTTTTCCATTATCAATAAAGTCAATACCAGAGACTGCCTGCTGGCAGTAGCGGACGGCGAAGCCAACCTGGCCCTGCAAAACAGCCATATCATCAGCTACCATCTGCAAAATCCCCGCTTTACCGATTTAAAGATTTTGTCTTTATTTAATTTTCCTGATAATCTCTGTCTGGCAGCAGCTAATGATGCCGATGGCAACCAGCTGCTGACCATTTTCAACAAATGTATCGACACTCTTAATCCAAAAACGCTGGATAACATAGTGATGTATGAAACCGTACAATCGCCTTACCAGCCTTTACTTTCTGATCTGGCCTATAAATACAACTATCTGATCGCTGCTTTAATGGTCGTTCTGATCGTTCTTTTTGCCGCCTGGCTTTATTTCACTTTGCAGCGGCAAAAATATCTGGAACTGTTAGAAGCTAAAAATATGGAGCTGGAAACTGCTGCCAAACAGGCGTTGGCCGCCAGCGAAGCTAAAAGCAGCTTTCTGTCGCGAATGAGCCACGAAATCCGTACACCGCTCAATGCCATCCTGGGCTTTACCAGACTGGCCCTGCAGCCGGACAAACAAAACCTCCGCAATGAATATCTGCAGAAAATCAGCTATTCGTCCGAGCTGCTTTTAGGTATCGTCAACGATGTTCTCGATATGTCCGCGATCGAAAACCAAAAACTCAAGCTGGACAATTCTCCCTTTAAACTTTCTCAAGTACTGCGTGAACTCCAGAGCCTTTACAGCGTACAATGCCGCGAAAAAAATATCCGTTTCAGCCTGAACCGCGAAGCCTTCAAACACGATATCCTGCTCGGCGACAGCCTGCGCCTGCAGCAGATTTTAAGCAATCTGCTGTCAAATGCCGTCAAATTCACTGCTGCAGACGGACAGATCACGCTTGACGTCACTCAGCGGCAGGCCGACAGCGCTGCTCAGACTGTCCTGACAATGGTCGTTACAGATACCGGCTGCGGCATGTCGGAACAAATGCTCGCTCAGGTCTTCCAGCCCTTTGAGCAGGAAGACGGCAGCACCGCCAGAAAATACGGCGGCAGCGGCCTGGGCCTGTCTATCGTCAAATATTTAGTTGAATTGATGGGTGGCAGCATCAGCGTCAACAGCGCCAAAGGTAAAGGCAGTACGTTCACCGTACAGTTAACACTGCCTTACGCTGAAGAATTTGCCGAAAAAGACAGCATAACGGCTGAACAAAACCTGCATGGTCTGCATCTGCTGCTGGCTGAAGATAATCCTCTCAATCAGGAGCTGTGTCTGGAGCTTTTAAAAAGCCGCGGCATCAGCAGCGACTGCGCCGTCAACGGCAAAGAAGCACTGGAACTGTTTACAAACAGTGACCCCGGCACCTATGCTCTGATCCTGATGGATATTCAGATGCCGGTCCTGGACGGTTATCAGACAACGCAGGCGATCCGCAGCAGTACGCACCCGCAGGCACAAACGATCCCGATAATCTCGCTTTCGGCAGATGCTTTTACAGAAGATATCCGGCGCGCTTACGCCAGCGGCATGAACGACCATGTCAGCAAACCCATCGTTCCCGAAGAATTATTTGCGGCGATCACCCGCGTCCTAAAAAAGCCTGACTAAAAAATAAAAACGCTCAGAGCCTAAGCCCTGAGCGTTTTTATTTTTAAACAGCACCAAATCAATAAGTCAGCACTTCGTTACCGGTTTCCGTAATCAGCACCGTATATTCCCACTGAGCACTCATGCCGCCGTCCTGAGTATAAACAGTCCAGTCATTGCCGGCATCAACATAAACCTCGCGCTTCCCGGTATTGATCATCGGCTCGATCGTAAAGATCATGCCCGGCACCAGCAGCATTCCTGTCTTGCGTTTGCCCACATGGCAGATAAAAGGCTCCTCGTGGAAATCGATACCTACACCATGACCGCCGAATTCGGTGACGACAGAATAACCATGCTTATGCGCAAAGCTGGACACGGCTGCGCCGATATCGCCGACAAAGCTCCACGGCTGTGCTGCCTCAAGCCCGCGTCGCAGACACTCTTTAGTGATCGCTACCAGATCCTGTTTCTTTTTATCGACTTTGCCGATCATAAACATTCTGGAAGCATCGGCATAGTAACCATTATAAATAGTTGAAACATCGACATTAACGATATCGCCGCTTTTCAAAACGTCATTTGCCGATGGTATTCCATGGCAAACCTGATCGTTGATCGAAGTACAGACACTTTTAGGAAAGCCGCAGAAATTAAGCGGTGCAGGGATAGCACCATGACCAACGGTATATTCGTGTACGATAGTATTGATCTCTTCCGTTGTCATTCCCGTTTTGATATTTTTTTCTACTTCGTCCAAAACTGCCGTATTGATCTTACAGGCTTCACGAATGCCTGCAATCTGTTCCGGCGTTTTGATCATCTCTCTGTCAGGCACTTCATGACCGGCCTTGCGGTACAATTCGATTTTAGCGTCTATTTCGCTGTGACAGTCGGCATAAGCTTTGCCGCTGCCGCACCAGCATAAATCAGTTGTCATAACTTCACTCCTCTTCCATAAAGAACTATCACCATTAGCCCAGACATAACCTGCTTCCTGCCAGCTGCAAAATCTAAGAGCAGGCTGTTAGTAACTGCAGATCAGCATGAGTAGAAATTATTGCCGCACCAGCAGCTTAATTTCCCGTCGCTTTACGATATTGTCATTATACCATATCCATCTAATTTTCTCATATCAAATTCAGGTGTTTTATGATAAAATAAACTTAGTTTTTTGCGAAAGGAAGTAACCTCTGACAATGGAAGCACTTTATTCTAATTTTTTCGATTACATCCTGCACTTCGACCGCTACCTGCCTCTCGTCATGGAGCAATACGGTCACTGGATCTACGCGATCCTCTTTACGATCGTTTTCTGCGAGACCGGACTTGTTGTGACTCCCTTTCTGCCCGGCGATTCACTGCTTTTTGCCTGCGGCGCTCTGGCAGCTACAGCAGGCGGCCTTGACCTGACGACGCTCGTGATCATCTTTCTGGTTTCCGCAATTTTAGGTGACGCCTGCAATTACATGATCGGCGAAGAATTCGGGCACCGGATCCTGCGGAATTATCCGAAACTCATCAAACCACAGCATATCCAGAAGGCTGAAGCCTTTTATGCCAAACATGGCCATAAAGCGATCTTCCTGGCCCGCTTTGCCCCTATCGTCCGTACGCTGGCGCCTTTCGTAGCCGGCATCGGCAGTATGCATTACCGTACTTTTGCTATCTATAATGTGACCGGTGCTGTGACCTGGGTCTTTTTATTCGTCGGCGGCGGTTATCTGTTCGGCAATATGCCCTGGGTCAAAAACAATTTTTCCCATGTTACGCTGGGCATCATTATTTTCTCCCTGCTGCCGATTTTTTACGAAACACACCTTAAAGGCTGGCTGGCCAAACGGAAAAACAAGTAAAGGAAGTGGCGCGTTATGTATTATTTTACCAGCGACTACACAGAAGGCTGCACTCCTGAAATACTGGAAGCACTGGCAGCAACTAATTTTGAACAGACCGGCGGTTACGGGATCGACCCATACTGTGAAACAGCAGCCCTGCTGATCAAAAAAGAATGCGGCCGCAGCGATATCGACGTACATTTTATGACAGGTGGCACGCAAACCAACCTGACGATCATCTGCGCAGCACTGCGCCCCTTCCACGGCGTTTACGGTACTGTACAGAGCCATATCAACACGCACGAAGCCGGCGCGATCGAACGGACCGGCCATAAGGTAATCGACCTGCCGACAGCTGACGGCAAAATCACAGCTGCCATGATCAGACAGCAGCACGAGCTGTATTTAGGCGACCCCAGCCGCGAACATCTGGTCCAGCCCAAAATGGTCTATATCTCACAGCCGACAGAGATCGGTTCCCTGTACCACAAAGAAGAGCTGGAAGCGCTGTATGCCGTCTGCCGGCATTACGGACTTTATCTTTTTATCGATGGGGCCCGTCTGGGCTACGGCCTGACAGCTCCTGACAATGACCTGACACTGGCGGATATCACAAATAACTGCGATGTCTTCTGCATCGGCGGCACCAAATGCGGCGCGCTTTTCGGCGAAGCGGCAGTTATCATCAATCCGGCTCTAAAAGACGATTTCCGCACGATCATGAAGCAGGGCGGCGCCGTACTGGCCAAAGGACGCCTGCTGGGACTGCAATTTGAAACGCTTTTTACAGACGGACTTTATTATAAGATCTGCCGGCACGGCGTTGAACTGGCTCTGCAGATCAAAGCAGCTGTCCAGGAACGCGGCCTGGGCTTTGTGACCGATTCCACAACAAACCAGCAGTTCATCATTTTTCCGCAGGCAATGTACGACGAACTGAGTAAACAGTTTGCCCTTGCACCCTGGGAATACATGGACGACGGCAGGATCGCCGCCCGTATCTGCACCAGCTGGGCCACAGACCCAACTCAGGTCGACAGACTCTGCAACATGATCAAAGCACTTTAAGACAAGCTTATAAACAAAATGACCCGTACGGATTTTATCGTACGGGTCATTTTTTATTCGCTTTCCGCAGCGGTTATCTGCGACATGAACGGTTCATTTTCCAGCTCTTTACTGTAAATGACACAATTATTTTTGCCACGCTTTTTCGCCTCGTACAAAGCCTTATCTGCTTTATATAAAAGCACTGCATCATCTGTACCATCTACGGGATAAAACGATACGCCTACGGATATCGACAGCGGCACCCGGACATCAGCTTCAAGCCCAATTTTTTCGATGCCCGCTCTCAGCTCATCCGCTTTCATCAGCGGCAGACGGCTATCCTTAATGTTACGCATAATGATCAGAAACTCATCGCCGCCGATGCGGCAGACGATATCATCGATCCGGAACTGCTTGCTGATCTCATTGGCGATCCGGCAGAGAACCTCGTCACCGAACAAATGCCCATGCCTGTCGTTGACCATCTTAAAATTATCAACATCCAGGAACATGACCGCAGCCTTTTCCTTCTGCGGTTCGCAGAGCATCTGCTGCAGCAGGCGCTCGCCATAAGCCCTGTTGCCAAGCTTGGTCAAAGCATCACTCTCAGCCTGCCTTTTCCACAGTCCGATCTCACGTTTCATTTTATCGATACTGACCATCCTGCCCACGATACTGAGCATGACGCCATAATTTTCTTTATCCCAGATCGAATTTATATGGATCCTGTACCATTTTTCTTCGCCGAACTTATTGATCAGCCGGACATCTTTAACATAACCGCTGTTCTCTTCTGTCAAAGCCTTGGTCAGCTCCGCCAGCTGCTGGAGATCCTCCTGTAAGATAGGCATACTGCTGTAAATAGCCTTCTTAGCGTTTGTGACAACACATTCACCGCCAAAAATATTTTTATATTCATCCGAAAAAATGATCAGGTCTTTTTCGACATCATAGTCAAAAATTATATCGCCGCCCAGGGCAAACAGTGCCTTCTGTTTCTCACGTTCTATCTCCAGCAGACGCGCAACGCGGCTGTTTTTATCCATATCACAGCTATAGCATTTTTTACCGCTGAATTTTTCGGTATTGGGATGCTGATAGTGATACACTACCGCCGGCAGCCCGTCGTCTGACTGTAAAATTTCCGGCAGCCCCGGAGCGATTTTCAGGAAGCACTGCAGAAGATCAGGGCTGAATGCGCCGCACTCACCTTTTTCGATCATTTGCACCGATTCTTCATGGGTAAAAGCACCTTTATAACAGCGGACACTGGTCAAGGCGTCATAACAGTCGGCCAGTGACACGATCTGAGCATAAATGGGTATCTCTTTGCCGATCAGTCCATCAGGATAACCGCTGCCGTCCCATTTCTCATGGTGCCAGCGGCAAATATTGTAATGATAGCGATACTGCTCTTTATTCTGCTTCAGACTATCGATACTTTCCAGAATCTCACAGCCGTACAGCGTATGCTCTTTCATAATTGCAAATTCTTCTGCCGTAAGCCGGCCGGGTTTATTCAGGATATAGTCCGGGATCGCTATTTTGCCGATGTCATGCAGTGCCGCCGCCATCGAAATATCCTCGATGGTCTTATCGCTCATTTTATATTCGGCATTCTGCCGTCCCAGCTCCTTCAGCATGATCTTGGTCAGCTGGCGGATACGCTGGACATGCTGTCCGGATTCGCAGTCGCGGAATTCAACGATCGTACTCAGAGTATCGATCATAGCTACGTTGAAATTACGCAGCTGTTCATTCTGCTTTTCGATTTTAGTCATCTGTTCCTGGACCAGCTTTTCCAGTTTATAACGATAACGGTACAATTCGATGATATTATTAACGCGCTGGCAGATATTATCTGGGTTGAACGGTTTTAAAACGACATCGACCACACCCAGACGAAAGCCTTTGGAAATCGCATCGTTAGAAGATTCGGCCGTGATTAGAAAAACAGGAGTTTTGGCAATCAGGCCTTTGGCGTTCATGATCTCCAGTGCTTCCAGACCGCTCATCACCGGCATCACGATATCCATCAGCACGATCGCTATTTCATCGTGATGCTGCTCCATCAGTTCTACAGCCGTTTTACCGTTGTCTGCTTCCAGTATTTCATAGTCACCGGCAAAAAGCTCACACAGGATCGCCCGGTTAAGCTCTACGTCATCGACTATCAGGATTTTATCTTTCTGCCTCTCCAAGCCTGTCTGCCTCCTTTTGCGGTTACTTATGTCACAGCTTGCAAGCAACTGTAAAATTCATAATCATCACAATTCTATATGTTCTATTATATTATTTTTTTGTATTTTACACAATAAAAACTTCCTTTTATAAATAAAAGTTCCTTATTTCTTCAATAATTGCTGCAGCTGCAGTACCTTCTGCCGCCAGTCATCGCTGTACGCTCCGCCGCCCTGAGCAAAATACTGCGACCCGCCGCCCCTGCCGCAAAACAGCTCGCCTGCCTTTCTGCAAAGACTGCGGCAGTCAGCCTGCGTCTGTTCCCCGCTTCCCAAAACGAAATTGATCCGCTCACCGGATCTGTACACGACCGCAGCCACAGTACGACCGTCTGCCAGCAGTTTATTCAGCAGTAGTCTGGCATCGGCGGCGCTGCAATCCTCCTGTGCCGCCGCGACATATTTAATGCCGCCCTCATCGACAGCAGCCTGCGCTAAAAGCTGCGGCGCTAAAAATTCATATAATTTGGCAGACTGTGCTTTTAACCGTTCATTCAGTTCCGCTACTTCTTCCTGCAGCTTCCTCAGTCCCTGCGGCACGCCCTCCGGCTTCATGGAAAGCAGGCGCCCGGCCTGCCAGACGTATTCATTTTTGCGGCGTGCATCTTCCAGTGCCCAGCGCCCGCATAAAAACTCTACTCTGATCCCATCCTTATGTTTATCAAAACGATTGATCCGGATCAGACCGATCATACCTGTACGTAACGGATGCGTACCGCAGCAGGTACAAATATCCCCGTCTGCCACCGTCACGATCCTCAGCGTGCCTGTCAGCTTTTCATTTTTCTTACGCATCACTAGCGCTGGCAGCTCCGTATGCGGCAAATAACTGACCGTGATCGGCTTATCCTCCCAGATCTGGCTGTTGGCATAATCCTCGGCCTGCGCCAGCTCAGCCGCTGTCAATTCTTTATCCAGGTCAATGGTCACCAAACGTTCGCCCATATGAAAACCAATATTATTAGCGCCGAACAGCTTCCAGACCGCATGTGAAAGAATATGCTCGCCGGCATGCTGCTGCATGTGATCCAGTCTGGCCTGCCAGTCCAGCACCGCTTCGACCTGCGCCCCGACCGGCAAAGGCCGCTCACAATAATGCACTACTTCGCTGCCGCGCTGGGCAGCATAAGTCATCTTCACGCCGCCCAGCGTTCCGCAGTCACTCAGCTGACCGCCGCCTTCCGGAAAAAATACCGTCCTATCCAGAACCACGACATACCCGCGTTTATCTTCTGCACAGCTCAGCACCGTTGCCAGGCAACTTTTCAGCATCGAATCCTGTTCATATAATTTTTCTGTCATCTTAAAAACCCCTCGTCAATAAAATTTATATTTTTATTATAACACTGCCGCCACAGGCGGTTAAGCAATATCGGGCGCAGTTTTCTTCAGCATTTAATTTATGTTATAATGTGAACAGTTAAGTTAGCACCGTTTAGTCACGAAGTGAATAAACGAAATTGCGAACTTAGCCAAAAGACGCGATTGTATAATGAGCGTCGTGGGTTTCCTTTTCCGACGAAGTCGGCAAATATATTTTCGAGCCTAGTGAGAACATATGCCCTTGCGGTATCGTTTGATTGCTTAATGAGGTTTTTTCGAATTTAGCAATCATACATGCCCTTGCGGTATAATGTGAACATAAAATCAAACAATCATAACACACTCAAAGGAGCAGACAATGTATAAATATATCCTTTTCGACCTTGACGGAACTCTCACCGATTCCGCCCCCGGCATCATCCGTTGCGTGCAGCATGCCCTGGAAAAATGCGGCAAAGGCACCTACCCCGACCACGAGCTTCTGTCCTTTATCGGCCCGCCGCTGACAGAATCCTTCCAGAAAATCTGCGGTATGACTGCCGAAGAAGCAAATACAGCACTTGAATATTACCGCGAGCGCTTCGCACGCGTCGGCATGTACGAAAACTCCGTCTACGACGGTGTTCCCGAATTACTGCAAAACCTGCGGCAGGCAGGCAAGACCCTTGCCGTCGCTACCAGCAAGCCACAGCTTTATGCAGAAAAAATCCTGGAACACTTTGGCCTTGCCGCTCACTTCTCAACAATAGCAGGCCCAGGTTTCAACGGCGAGCTGCCCACCAAAGCCGACGTGATCAGCGAAGTGCTGCAACGGCTGCACCTTACCGCCGCTGATAAGAACGCCACTGTTATGCTGGGCGACCGCGAGCACGACGCCATCGGCGCACAGCAAAATAAAATCGCTATCATCGGCGCAGGCTACGGCTACAGCTCCCCGGGTGAACTGAGCGCCGCCGGTGTCAGGCAAATCGTTTCTGCCCCGCAGGCTTTTGCAGACTTTTTATTATGATTTATTTTTAAAGCAGTTACATCGATCATGATGTGGCTGCTTTTTTATTTTCCTCTGCGCCTTGAACTTTTCGCAGAACCATTGACATATAACGCTTCACACTGCATAGATAAAATTGATTTTTCAGACTATTATACATTATCAACTTATTGAGAACAGCTATGTTTTTTAATAAATTAATTTTAGCATAAATTATTACTTGTAATATAAAAAGTTAAATGTTATAATTCTATCTGATTTCAAAATTGAATACTTTATGATAATCAGGTGCATTATTGCCTAACAGAGAAATCGGTGCAATGCCGATGCGGTCCCGCCGCTGTAATGCTGAGCAAACCTCAAAACGTCACTGGGAAACTGGGAAGACGAGGTACGCGATGAAGCAGAGCCAGAAGAACTGCCTGATTATAGCCCATTACGATCCTGCGAAAGACAGGATGGAGCGTTACAAGAGCTTTTTACGCTTTTCTGTCTTTATGCGCAGAAAAGCGTTTTTTATTTTGCTTTTATTTTTCTGGCACGCGAAACCCGGTCAGCTCGGTCAGAAAAACTAAAGATATAAAAATTATTTGACGAGGTGTTTAAAAGATGGATGGGAAGAAAAAAATCTGGGCAATGGCCATCTTATGCGCTGTTGCCAGCGTTGGCTTTGTAGTACCAGCTGGCGCCGAAGAAACCATGACGCATGATTTGGACGAAGTCATCGTCGAAGCCGACAGAAACACTCTGCCGGGGGGATTTGTAGCCAACAACGACAGAGTTGGCATTTTGGGCAATATCAAAGCAATCGATGTTCCTTTTACACAAAAAAAATATACTGAAAAAACTATTATGACCTTTTATGACCCCAATCAGCCTTTAAACGGTACTTTGGCTAATACCCCTTCTATTCGTATCGGCAGTACTTCTCCCATGTATACAGATTTCAGTATGCGCGGCGTCAATATGAATGCTTCTCATTACTACATCAACGGTATTCCCAATATGTTCAACCAGACCCGCAGCATCCCGGCATATATCCTCAGCAGCGTCGATATAATCTCCGGCCCTAACACCGTGCTTAACGGCGCTACCTTTTCCAACAACGGCACTAATGGCACCGATGCGCCGGCAGGACTGCTGAACGGTACAACCAAACGCGCTGCTGCAGACCCTGTCACACGCTATACACAGCGTTTTTCCGGACGCAGTACCTGGACCGAAGACCTTGATCTAGGCCGCCGCTTTGGTAAAAACAATGAATGGGGCATCAGAGTCAACGCACACAATGAAGACGGAGGCCTTTCCATAAAAGGTGCCGATGTACGTGATAAAAGTATTTATATCAACTTAGATCATCAGGACGCTAAAAGTATGACTAATATTTTCGGCGGTTATTATGACTGGAAGGTAAATGGAGGCCAGCGCTGGCTCAGCGCCAGCGGTGTTACCAAAGGCAATCTGGCAGAAGCCCCGAACGGTAAAACAGACCTCAGTTTTGACGGTCAGACCAAATATAATCACGGCATGCTGTTTACCTTAAACCATATCCAAAAATTCAGCGATAAATGGAGCGGTTTCATCAACGGTGGCTACGGGCATTATTCCGAGCATAAAAACGATCCCAACAGTGGTTCACTGACTCTCGGTGACAACGGCAAGCTCTCCGGTAAATTCCGCGACTATGTCTCCGACAGTAAAAGCAGTTACTGGCAGGTCGGCGTTTCTAACAAGGCCGCCATCGGTAATGTAAAAAATGACTTGTCTTTTGCCGTTGATTATTTCATGTATAAAAGTAAAGCCGTCAATTCCGGCAGTGCTGCAGGGCAGGCCACTATCGGCGGTGATCTGTGGAATGGCGTTCATATTATCGGAACTCCAATCGCTGCTGCTGACATCGATTCTGTTGGCTACAGCAAAGAATATGCTTATGCAGCAACCCTGGCCGACCGTTTTGAATTTGGCAAAGCTTCGTTATATGCAGCACTGCAATACCGCGATACAGAAACTGAAAGTGCTTCCGGCGCCAAAGTCAACAAAGATTCCCTTAATCCTACCTTTGCTATCGCTTATAAGCCTGTCGAAAATTTATCAGTATATGCCAGCTACGCCCAATCCTATACCAAACCGGTAGAGGTAAGTAAGTCTTACGATAATGCCGGTGAAATTTTTAAACCTATCAAAAACAAACAAACTGAGGTCGGCATCAAATACCGCGGCGGCGAAATTTTACACAGTTTGGCCTTCTTCGAATTAAATCAGGGCAACTATATCAAAGAAGATAATCCCGGCGGAAAAATAGGAGAAATCTACACGCAAAACGGCGAAAATAAATTCAAAGGCGTCGAATACTCTCTGACCGGTAAAGTTGCTCCTAAATGGAATGTTATGGGAGGCCTGATGTACCTTGACGGTAAACGTGAAAAGCTTGCTAAAGGCAGTGAGCATCTCGAAGGCCGTTATGCTACCGGTACTCCTAAATGGAACGCCGTTTTGGCTACGGAATACGAAGCGGACCAGAATAATTCCGCTATTTTCCGTATGAACTACGTCGGCAAGTCCCACGTTAACGATAATGGCGTTATGGCCCCCGATTATATGACCTTCGATTTAGGTTATAAACATAAAACCAAAATCAATTCCACACCTGTTACTTTGACTGCTATGTGCTATAACGTTTTAGGCAAAGATTACTGGATCTCCCGCGGTACCTCCGTAGCTCTCGGCGCGCCGCGCACAATGATGCTGTCAGCACAGTTCGATATTTAACAGACAGCCACACTGCTTTTAGGAGTTAAGTCCAGATATACCATCAGCGTGCATAACTGGAAAATTCATTAATAAAATTATGAGGTGTTTACCAATGATAAATAAGCACAAGAAATTTTTAACAGCGGCTGTTTTCTGCGCCATTACCAGCACTGGTTTTGTTCTGACGGCCTCCGCTGAGGAAACCATGACGCACGACCTGGACGAAGTCGTTGTCGAAGCCGATAAAGACGCCCTGCCAGGCAGCTATGTAAAAACCAAAGGCAGTATCGGCATTTTAGGAGAGAAAAGTATCCTGGATGTACCCTTCAGCAATATGAACATCACGCAAAAAACCATTGAGACTTTCGGCGGCCCCAATCAGCCTTTACAAAGCATTTTAGCAAATAACCCGGCTGTGCGGATTCAAGGCACGACTTTGCACAACGATTTCTCTATTCGCGGCATCAAAGGCAACGGTACCAGTTCCTACCTAAACGGTATCCCCGGTCTAATGACTCAATTTGCCGCCCCTACTTTTATGATCGGCGACATTCAATTTATTTCCGGGCCAAACAGCGGCATTACCGGTATTCCCAGCACTTATGAAACCACGGCAGCCGGCGGTATAGTTAATTTTGTCTCCAAAAAAGCAACAGCGGCACCGCTTACACGTTACCGCCAAACTTTTTCAGGCAAAGGGTCTTTTGGTGAATACCTGGATGTCAGCCGTCGTTTCGGCAAAGACAAAGAATGGGGCGTACGTATCAATACGGAATTATTGAACGGCAACACGGCAATCAACAGCAATGATATGGAAGCCCAGGGTATTTTTGCCAACATCGACCACCGTGATAAAAAAAGCAACACCAATTTACTTGTTGGCTACCGGCATTTAAATATCGAAGGCGGCGCACGCTGGTTCTCATTAAAAGCAGCCGCGATCGGCAAAGAAATCACCAAAGTGCCAAGCGCTCCTGAAGCAAGCAAAAATTACGGTTTTGATGGATTGGCCAAAGAATCAGAAGGATACATCATTGCTTTAAACCATGAACAAAAAATGAATGCCGACTGGAAATGGTTTCTGAACGCCGGTATGAACAGCAACAAACTGCAAAGAAACATCATCGGCGCCAGCAGTAATTTCGTTATCATCAATGACAAAGGCGATGTCAATAATAATTTAATGTCCACACAAACTGTTACCAAAAATTATTATGCCCAGCTCGGTATCAACGGCAATATTAAAACCGGCGCAGTAAATCACGATCTGACTTTGGCCTTTGACAAAGCCTGGCACAGTATCGAAGGCGCCAAAAACATGTATAACAATGGCAGTATGGGCAGTGTCAGCGGCAATATTTACAGCGGCCTGCAGGGCAACAATGTCTGGTATCCCTCAATAGAAACCGGTTTGAGCAGTAAAGATCAGTATTGGGGTATCTCTTTAGCTGACACTGTAAAATATAAAAAAGCCCAGCTTTTACTGGGCGTTCACAAGCATAATGCTTCGGTCGACAGCTATAATAAAATTACCGGACGAGTAACTCAAACCGTTGGCAGCGATGCTTTATGCCCCACTTATGGTTTTGTTTATCAGCCCGATGAGCATACTTCTTTGTATGCCAGTCATTCTGAAAATTTTGATAAGGGCACTATTGTTGCCAGCAAATATGCTAATGCCGGTGAAGTCTTGAATCCTGCCAAAACCAAACAAAATGAAATCGGCTTTAAATATGCCAATGCCGGCTTCCTTACCAGCTTAGGTATTTTTAACATCAAGCAAGCCAACAACATCGACGTTTACAAAGGCAGCGATATGTATTTGCAGCAGGATGGCGAACAGGAATACCAGGGGATAGAATTGTCTGTGAATGGTAAACTCGCCGATAAGTGGAATTTCATGGGCGGTCTGATGTATTTGGATGCCACTCAAAACAAAACCCAAAACGGTACTAACGACGGTAAAACTGTCAATGGTGCGGCCAAATGGAATGCTGTGGCCGTACTGGAATATAATCCGGATGAAAAATTCAGTATTGTCGGACGGGCAATGTACACCGGTAAAGCCGATATTTATAATGAACAGCTGCAGACCCCTTCTTATATGACTTACGACTTGGGTGTCAATTATAAAACTGCTTTCAACAAAACTCCTGTTACCTTGACTGCAATGTGCTACAACCTTACTGATAAAAACTACTGGACTGCCTATGGTAATAATCTGATCTTATCCAGCCCGCGTACCCTGATGCTGTCCGCAACCTTCGACATTTAATTTTCACTTCCATTATCAAAGAGGGTATGTATGCCCTCTTTGATTTTGTAATAGCAGGAGGCAGTTACCGCTATGCTTAATTTCACCGATATCGACTTCAACGCAGTCTGGCAGGAAACCTTTGGCTGGAACGCTGCCGGCGATACCGACAACCGCAAATTCAATGACCAGGCAGAAAATGATTTTTGGGTCCGGCTGGCGCCGCGATATACACAGGAATATAATCTCAATCACGATACCGGCCTGATTGCCGATAAACTGGCCGGCCTTCTGGGCAGGAATAAAACCATCTTGGAAATAGGCTGCGGTAGCGGTAATTTCACTTTGCTGATGGCACAATATTCTCAGCAGATCCTCGGTCTTGATTTTTCACCTGCCATGCTGGCTGTGCTTGAAGAGAGGCGGCTTGCCGAAGGTATCGGCAATATTCGCACGCAGGCAGGCAAATGGGAAGATTTTACAACTGACGCTGTATTCGACTACATCGTCAGTGTCAATTCACTCTACCGTATCCGCGACATAAAAAGCGCTTTATTGAAAATGCACGCTTACAGTACCCAGGGCTTTATCATCGTCAGAACTATCCAGCGGCCGTTCTTTTACAGCCTTTATCAGAAAAACGGCGTGTCCTGTCCTGAATGTCTTGATTATCAGCTGCTGCCGCTGCTTTTATGGCGGCTTGGTCTGCAGGCCAACGTAGAATTTCTAACTTACCCCAAAAAGAAGTATTTCCTCGACCTGGCTAATGTAAGTCAGGAAATGCAGGCTGATTTGACTGCGCAAATCTTTCATGAGCAGCAGGCAAAGCTTTTGCAGGCTTTTACCGGACAGGCAGCTTTTACAGACGGACGATATACGATCAGCCAGCCGCGCACTACTGTTATTATTTCTGTAAAAAATAAATCTGGGATGAAAATATGAAACATTTTTATAAGCCCCTGTTACTGCTGCTTACGACAGCCGTGCTTTTGCTTGGCGGCTGCGGCGTGCAGCAAACTGCCTCAGAACAGGAAAAAAATATCACAGCTGAAAACAACGCCGTTGTTTTAGCTGCCGGCAGAAATTTGGCCCCAGGCGAAAAAGACGGTTACTATTGCAGCAAGATTTTAGGCGTTTGGGAACCACTGATCACCAAAGATGAAAACGGCCTGCCCAAACCCTGCCTGGCCACAGGCTGGGAGATGAAGGACGGCGGCAAAGAATGGATCTTCCATCTGCGCCAGGGCGTACAGTTCCACAACGGCAGCCCTTTTAATGCCGATGCCGTTATCAAAAACTTTGAGCGAATGAAGCTGGGCGTCAAACGTTCCTCTTTTTATGGTCTGGATATCAAAACCTTTTATCCGTCGCTGATTCGTTACGAAAAAATCGACGATTACACCTTAAAATTCCTTTTTGCCGAGCCCAACGTCAACCAGCTGTATAAAATGATCGACTTCGGCAGCCCTGTCTATGCCCCGGAATGCTTTGCTCCCGACGGCAATTTTCAGGGCTTCGCTATAGGTACAGGGCCTTATAAGATCACTGAAAACGTACTGAACAAATATGTCCGCCTTACCCGCAGCGATACTTATTACGGCACTAAAGCAAAGGTGCCCGAAATCGTAGTCAGGAATATTCCCAATCCCGACGTCCGTTATGCGGCCTTAAAGGCCGGCGAAATTTTAGGAGTTCTGGACATCAACGCCATTCCGCCCTTTTTGGCTGAGGAAATCAAACAGGACGCACGCTTCGGCGTATCCACCAATAAATCGACGATGATCCGCTTTTTGGCCCTGAACGGCAGCAGATTTCCTTTTAACGATGTACGTATGCGTCAGGCCGTCAGCCTGGCGATTGACAGAAAAGATCTGGTCCAGGCATTATATTTAAACTATGCCGAACCAACTGCCAATCTTTTGAACTACACCAGCCCTTATTATAAAGACTATCCGGTAGAATATGACCCCGAAAAGGCGCGAAAACTAGCCCGTGAAGTGTTAGGCGGACAACGCTGCGAAGTGGTCTACTGCATCAATGGCGGCGAACCGCTGCAGAAAGGCGAAGCAGAACTGATCTCATACTGGCTGCAAATCATTGGCCTCGATGTGACGATCCAATCGCTGGAATATGCCACCATGGCCCGGCAGATGCGCCGAGGCGACTATGACATTGCCCGCGTACAGCAGGGCTTGCCTAACGGCGACCCCTACAGTATTTTTTATACTTTTATGATGCCGGACGGCAGCCGCAATAAGATCAGCTGCCTGGCTTACCAAAATCATGAGGTCGCAGCTTTACTGCAGGAGGCCAAGCATTGCACAGATGAAAATAAACGCCGTGCCATTTATGATCGGTTGCAGCTTATTTCCATCGAAGACCAGCCTGTAGTACCGTTATTCAACGACCGCAGCATCGTTGCTTACAGCAAACGTTTAAAAAATTATGATGCGCTGGTTTACGGCGTTAATTTAGCAGAAATTGAGTTGATAGACTGATGATTAGTTATTGCTGTAAAAGAATCCTGACTGCTGTGCCCGTATTGCTGGGCATCAGCCTGCTGGCTTTTATACTGGGCGTCTTATCGCCCGGCGATCCGGCTGAATTTGTCCTGAATCAGGACGGATTATATGCCCCCAGCGAAGAACAGCTCGAAGCGATGCGCGAAGAACTTGGTTTGAATAAACCACTGTGGCTGCGCTACGGTCTGTGGCTGATGGGAGTTCTGCAGGGCGATCTTGGCAGCAGCTATATCACCGGCCGCGACATTGCCGCCGAGATCGCGCAGCGCCTGCCTGTGACGCTGGAGCTGGCTGTACTCGCGCTGCTGATGGCAGGTGTGGGCGGTATCTTTTTTGGCAGCATCTGTGCAGTTTACCGCGGCAGCTTTTTTGATAACTTCGTCAAAAACCTTACTAATATCATGCTCTCGATTCCCGGTTTCTGGCTGGCTTTGATCCTGATCCTTATTTTCAGCGAACAGCTGCGCTGGCTTCCCACCAGCGGTACGGGCAGCCTGAAATATTTCCTGCTGCCGGCTTTCGTTCTGGCTTTTGCCACCATGGCCACTGTCTGCCGCTTTATGCGCGGCGCACTGCTGACAGAATTTGGCCGTCAGTATTTTCTGGTCGCCAAAGTACGTGGAATCAATAAATTCAACCTGCTCACATGCTATGCCCTGCCTAATGCCATTATCCCCGTCATCGCTCTGCTGGGCAATTATTTTGCCAGCGTTCTGGGCGGTTCTGTAATAGCCGAAAGCATTTTTGCTATCCCCGGTATCAGCAGCATGGCACTGGAAGCCATCCGCTACCGTGACTATCCGGTGCTGCAGGCTTATGTTCTGGTCAGCGGCTGTACGCTGATCCTGGTGATGGTAACGGTCGATCTGCTGATCGCTTATCTCAATCCCAAGGTAAAGCTGGGTGAGCGGTCATGAAAAAATCAAACCTGCAATTTTACTGTGCGGCCAGTGTGCTGCTGCTCATTATCGGCGCCAGTATCCTGGCACCGCTCCTGGTTACACACAATCCCTTTGAACCCGATATGGCAAACCGTCTGCAGCCGCCCTCCTGGCAGCATTTTTTTGGTACTGACGCTCTGGGACGCGATATGTTCAGCCGCATTCTTTACGGTGGCCGTGCTTCGATCCTGCTTTCACTGGCTTCGGCAATTCTGTCGCTTGGTGTCGGCCTGGTAATCGGTCTCTTCTGCGGCTTTTACGGCGGCAAATTGGATATGCTGTGCACTGTCGCCAGCAACATTTTCCAAGGCATTCCGGGCAGCTGCTTTATGATCGCCATTGCCGGCATTTTCGGTCCCAGCATCAAAAGTCTGGTACTGGCGCTGGTCATTACCTCCTGGGCCGGGTTTTCCCGTATCGTGCGCGCTGAAGTCATGCAGCTTAAAGAAGAACCTTTCATCGAAGGTCTGCGCTGTCTGGGATGCAGTGACAGTCGGCTGCTGCTGCATCACATCATTCCCAATATTGTCAACAAGCTGCTTATTCTGTTCACTATCCGTGTGGGACGCGGTATTCTGTCCATTGCCGGACTCAGCTTCCTCGGCCTGGGCGTTCAGCCGCCGACTCCCGACTGGAGCGTGATGGTCAGCGATGCTGTTTTGTATTATCGCAGTTCACCGCATCTGATTTTGATACCCGGAGCCTGCATCTTTTTTCTGATCTACGCTATCAATAATCTGGGCGAATTTATGCGTGACAAACTGGATGTACGCTTTAATGAGGTGCGTAAATGGTAACTTTAAACTCTGCAGCACTTGATCTGGTGCTGCATCAGCTTTACGTGCACTTTCCTGTCCCCGGTGGACTGGTTCGGGCAGTTGACGGTGTTGACATCTGCTTCCGTCACCAACAAATCACTGCTATCATCGGAGAAAGCGGCTGCGGTAAATCCGTTTTGGGGCAGGCTATTTTAGGCATTCTTCCCGATTATGTCGCTCGCAGCGGCAATATTTTCTACCGCAGTACAGATATTCTGGCAGACAACACTTCCCTGCCCGGTTTTTACGGACAGCAAATCGCCCTGATACCCCAAAATCCCGGCGACTCACTCAACCCGCTGCGCACAATAGGCAGGCAATTCGACGATATCCTGCAGACTGCCGGACTCAATGATAAAACCAACCAGCGCAAGCAACAGCTGCTGACCTTTTTCGGATTACCGGATGCAGAGCGCGTACTCGCCGCTTATCCGCATGAGCTTTCGGGAGGTATGCTGCAGCGCGTATTATGCGCGATGAGTATTTGCTGCTCGCCCCTGTGGCTTCTGGCCGACGAACCTACCAAAGGACTGGACGAAACAGCCTGCGGCGTTGTTTATGAAAATCTGCAGAAAATAAAAAACAGCCAGTCACTGGGTATGCTCATCATCACCCACGACTTACAGCTGGCACGTTCTATCTGCGCCGACATCGCCGTTATGTATGCCGGCCAGATCGTCGAATACGGTCCCCAAGTCCTTACCGGCCCACGCCATCCATATACCCAGGCTTTCTTGGCAGCACTGCCGGAAAACGGCTTTCAGCCGCTGCCTGGCCTGCCGCCATTACCGCAGGATCATTTGCCCGGCTGTCGGTTTGCGCCGCGCTGCCCCAGCTGTCAAAAACGCTGTCTGCAGGAAGTCCCTCCTGTCTATGACAGCGGCACCGCGAAAGTGAGGTGCTTCCTCTATGCTTGAAGCTGTCGAAGTTTCTAAAAAATATTGGGACCGCAGCAGCGGCAGGCAATACGATGTTTTACAAAGCTGCAGTCTGCAGATCGCTGCCGGAGAAGCAGTCGGTCTGATGGGACCCAGCGGCTGCGGCAAAAGTACTCTGGCACGTGTATTGCTGCGGCTTCTGCCGACAGACAGCGGCCGTATCATCTTTCAGGCGCAGGACGTGACTCAGCTGTCTCAGAAACAGCTGAAACCCTTTCGCCAGCAAGTACAGTTCATATCGCAGCGTCCTGAAAGCTTTTTTGATCCGCTGCTGAAATTAGGCGCCAGCCTGCGTGAACCGCTGCATATCTTTGATCTGCCTGACAGCAGCGAGATTATCGAAGCCGCACTGGCCACAGTCAAACTGTCACCTGCCCTGCTGGACCGTTATCCGCATCAGGTCAGCGGCGGCGAAGTACAGCGCCTGAGTATCGCCCGTGCGCTTTTGCTTAAACCGAAACTGCTTATCCTGGACGAGCCGACATCAATGCTGGATATCTCCGTCCAGGCACAGATCCTACAGCTTTTAAAAAATATTCGCCGGCAGGAACAGATGGCGTTCCTCTTTATCTCCCATGACAAAGCCGTAATCAATTATATGTGCAACCGCCAGCTATATATGCAGGAAGGCAGGATCACCTGACAAAAAAACACCCAACGCTATGCGTTGGGTGTTTTACTTTAATAAGAACATCAGTACCGCTTCTCCTGCCGTTACAGCCATTGTTCCAGTACTTCCTGCAGCCGTTCGATACTGACCGGCTTGCTCAGATGCTCGTTCATCCCGGCATTGAGCGCCATCTTGATATCTGAAGAAAATGCGTCAGCCGTCATTGCCACAATTGGTATCTGCCGCGCATCTTCACGCTCCAGCCTGCGGATCTCCCTGGTCGCTTCATAGCCGTTCATAACAGGCATCCGCACATCCATCAATATCATTTCATAATGACCGGGCGCAGATGCATTAAACATTTCCACTGCCCGCCGGCCATTTTCAGCACCCTCGCAGACTACCCCCAGGCTTTGCAGAAACTCCAGAGCGATCTCCATATTCAGGTCATTATCTTCAACTATCAGGACCCGATGTCCCGAAAAATCGCTCCTGCCCACAGGCTTTACTGCCGGCAGCGGTTTTACTGCATCATCGCCCAGCCAGCGCAGCGGCAGCGTTAAGGTAAACTTTGCGCCGCCTTCCGGCCTGTTGGCGGCTTCGATAGTGCCGGCCATCAAATTTGTCAGGTTCTTGCAGATCGCCAGCCCCAGTCCCGTCCCCTCGATTTTACTTGTACGGCTGTCTTCACCGCGTTCAAACATATCAAAAATTTTCGGCAGCAGTTCTTCCGACAGTCCCGAACCATTATCGCTGACAGCAAAAACATACTGCGAACGCTGTGGGATCATTGAGGAGAGCTCCTGCAGCCCCAAAATGATTTCTCCGCCTTCCGGAGTATATTTAACCGCATTACCTAAAATATTCAGCAAAATCTGCTTGAGATGCGTACTGTCGGCCAAAACCTCCGCATGGTTCAGTTCTTCAAGCTCCAGCCGCAGATTTTGCATTTTTTTACCGGCCATCGGACGGATGATATTGAGTACATCCTCCAGCAGCTGCGGCAGGCTCAGCTCATCATCTATTAAAACAACTTTGCCGCTTTCTATTTTCGACATACTTAAAATGCTGTTGATCAGCTCCAGCAAATGGGCGGAGCTGCTGTCGATTTTATTAAGACAGTCCAGCGTTTTGGCTTTATTCTCAATATTCTGCCTGGCGATAGTCGTCATTCCGATGATCGCATTCATGGGCGTACGAATATCATGGCTCATCTGCGACAAAAAAGCGCTTTTCGCCTCATTAGCAGTATGCGCCGCCACCAAAGCTTCCTTCAATTCCTGCTGCTGTTCCATCTCACGGCGGCGCTCATCATCAATAAAACGCGCCACCAGGACCGCCTGTTGTTTTTTCGAACCACTGTAATCCGGCAGATATGAAACCATCAGACTGATCCATTTATAGACCCCGCCGTTTTTGCGGCGCAGCTCCATTTCCAGCTTATCACCGGTTTTAGTCAAAACCCGGCGCAGCTCCCGTAAATTAAAACGCTGCCTGAATTTATGCCAATCCTCGCGCGGTACTACATCTCTGGTATAGGCCAGAAATTCCTCACACGTGCCGTTATACGGATAGTCCACGCATTTTTGCCCGGTCAGCTCAACAAAATGATAAGTCCCCGCATCCAGATCAAAATGCACTACGGCATAATAAATATCGCCCAGCACGTGATTGATCTCATAATTAAGGCTTTCGACCAGCTGCTTTTCCTGCTGCATCCGTTTCCAGGCGTCGATATCACGCATCGTACCCACCACTCGTACCGGCCGGCCCTGTTCATAAACAGTAGTTGCCTGCACTAAATACCACTTGTTATCTATCTTTTCGTCAATATAACGTCGCATCCTGATTTCCAGAGCCTCTTCACTGCGTTCACCACGCAGCAGGCCCAGCCAGGCCTCCCGATCTGACGGATCGACAAGATTTTCTTTTATGACTGCGGAAAGATAATCCGGGATGTAACTGCGCCGTGTTCTTTCCTGAGAATTTTCAGCTGCTATATTGCTCCAGGAATGCATCACCTGTAATCTGATATCATATTCAAACAGCAGATCTATACTGGATTCCATCGCGACCCGGTAACGTTCTTTTTCCTCATACAGCTGCCGTTCCATGTCCCGGCGCTGGGTAACGTCGCGCATAAAACAACCGCAGTAGCCGTACATCGGCTGATAGCAGTCGACCGACAGATATTTTTTTAAATTATCGTTATAATCCTCGACATTCTGTGTCAAGCCTTCCAATGCTGTTTTCGTATAGATATTCAACCATTTGGCGTCGCTATCGCCCCAAATATCGCTGAAAGACATTCCCAAAAGGTAATTTTTACCGTCGATACCCAAAAATGATGCACAGGCGATGTTGGCATAAACAAAGATAAAATCCTGAGGCAATCCGCTTGCATCGGCCTCTATCCTCAATACATATACTGGCAGCGGCAACTTGTCAAACTGCATCATCATGCCACGCTGCATCGCGGCAAAATCTTTGTTGAACTGTTCTAATAAAAGCTTCTTTTCCAAGCTTTCTCACCCTTCCGCGGCCGAAGCCAAGGTTATCTTACAGCATGCCCGTACAAAAACCTGTCGACAATCAAATCCGCCAGTTCGGCATCGGTAAATTCAGGCTGACCCACATAGTGCAGCACCGACATCGTCACACCGCCGAATAAATGGTGAGCCGTGATCGTAGGCTGACCCTGCTTCATAAAGCCAGTTTCCATCCCTTCACTGATGATCGTCACCAGACATAAGACCTGCTCCCTGATCAGATTGCGGTACCGCAGGATACGGTTATATTCATCTTCAGACAGCGTATCCCCGTACAAAGAACTCATTTCCCAGGAACCATCGTTTAAAAATACAGGATGAAAGCCGCGCTGATTGCCGCTCACCTCATACCATAAAATCCGATACAGATCCTTATTGTCCCGCAGAAACGGCAGCAGTGCCAGCATATAGCTTCTGATTTTTTCGCTGGTGCTTTTTCCTGAAGCAACCACCTCCTGCAGGCATTGCAGGAACGGCTTGATCTTACTGGCGACAAGTGTATAAAATAAGTTATCCTTATTGCCGAAATATTTATAGACCGTGCCCTTACCTGTATCAGCAAGCGCAATGATCTCGTCTAAAGTCGCCTGCACATAGCCGCGGCGGCTGAAAACTTCCTCTGCTGCCAGCAATATTCTCTGATCTTTAGGTAAGGTTTTGTCTATTTCGCGCATAAATCAAACTTCCTTTCAATAAATATTTCTATTTCTCCATTATTATATATTATTATAAGTTTTTTAGACAAACTTTACAAATTTATCTTTCCAAACTTCACTTTGTTTCATCAAAAAATTTTGCTATTTTATTTTTTCACAATTTTAGGGCTTTATATCGCCGGTGCTTTCCTATATAATAGAGTTGAAATCACAGAAAACTATTATTTATTTTTTCTAATTATTTTTGTTCCGCTTAAGGCGGGTAGTTTTTAAGAAAGAAGGAGGTCGCGATTATGAGTCTGAAGATCCATACAAATCGCTGCAAAGGCTGCGGAATCTGCGTAGCATTTTGCCCCAAACAGGTTTTGGCGATCAGCGAGATCGAAAAAGTAGAGGTGGTCGCCGAGGATAAATGTATCCAATGCGGCCAGTGCGAAACACGCTGCCCTGACTTTGCGATTTTTGTAGAAAAGTAAAACGGAGGAGTTGAAATCATGTCCAAAATCCTTTTGTTACAAGGCAACCAGGCAGTGGTCGAAGGCGCCATCGCTGCCGGTGTAAAATTTTTCGGCGGCTACCCTATCACACCCTCTACCGAAGTAGCTGAATCTTTGGCTGAACGACTGCCTCTCGTCGGCGGTAAATTCATCCAGATGGAAGACGAGATCGCTTCCATGGGCGCTATTATCGGCGCTGCGCTGACCGGTAAAAAAGTTATGACCGCGACCAGCGGACCCGGCTTTTCTTTAAAACAGGAGCTGATCGGTTATGCCTGCATGGCCGAGATACCTCTCGTCATCGTCAACGTGCAGCGCGTAGGCCCCTCGACCGGCCAGCCTACCTCTCCTTCCCAGGGCGACCTGATGCAGGCACGCTGGGGCACGCACGGTGATCACTGGCTCATTGCCCTGACCCCGGCCAGCGTGCCTGAATGCTTTGAACTGACGCTGCGCGCTTACGCTCTCAGCGAAAAATACCGTGTTCCCGTAGTCCTCTTGATGGACGAAGTTATCGGACATATGCGCGAAAAGATCGAACTGCCGGACGATTACAGCGATATCCCGCAGGATACATGCGCGACGAATAGGTGTGGAAGCGTGCTTCTGTGCATCATAGACTGTACGAAGCAGGACTTCGAGAATGTAAAGCGGTATTGTTTTGGGAAGTCGGATGGGATCACGGAATTGGAGCTTAATTTGATGAAATGGGCTGGATAAAATCCTTTTTGGGTACTCAAGATATTGAAAAAAGGCTCTGATAGAAGCGATTTTCCGGCGCACTGTGCGGGGCTTATAGTGTTCGTGAAGATAGACTATAAAGTTTTCAACCATATTGATAGAGAGTGAGGCAATTTCAGATCCGCAGCATGGATTATCGAGAGAAATAGTATTCTCCTTGGGCGCTGTTGAAGAGGTGTCCACAACAATTGATGATTTGACAAAGACAGAAAACTGTGTCAGATCAATCCGATATGCCTTCAGCGTTTTTGAATCCAGCCGTTTTTGTGTACGACAGTGTTCCAAATATTCAGTTATAAGAGTTGTTAATTGATTCATAATCGAGATTCTCCTTTAATTTCATTCTCGTAGATAGAGGAAAGCTTTATGTCAGTATACCATAGAGGGAAACAATAGGGGTGTCATCTGTATAAAGCTGTATAAAGCCTGCGATTCATTGACAATCCCCACCTCGATATGATATCTTAAACGTGAAAAGGGCAAGCCAATTACATATGACCTACCCCAAACATAGAGAATCGTATCTTTTGAATGTATGAGAGATTATG
>OGOW01001127.1_pt1 | contig 26140 bp, 28 predicted proteins | sample 1552781 | NCBI WGS metagenome assembly OGOW01 (sample SAMEA2580145, study PRJEB22360) | human gut metagenome | biome: human gut; feature: human-associated habitat; material: faeces | place: Denmark | collected 2008/2010
CTCTATCTGAATTACCGTCCTTTGATTTACATTCTAAACATTTGCCAACTATACTATCTTGCTCAAACATCATGTCTGAAAAGAATCTCTCTCCAAAATCATACATTCTGCTATTCACATCATCTTCTTCCGGCGAAGCAGTATCAACAGTTTTTTCGCTAAACAGTGAATAATACTCTTCTCCTCTTTTCTTCCATGTATAAAAATCATTCTCTAATTCTTTATCCATATTAAGTAATCTCCTTGATACAAAAAATTAAATAATATCATAACAATAACTTTCCTGACGGTATGTATTCATTATACTATACTTCCATGACATTATCTGTCCATAGCTCACATTGTGTCATAACGGTTTGCACGGCATCCTCCATACCTTCCGGTGGATATTTATGTTTCTTCAATAGTTTTTTTATATGCATACGCATTTTTGCTCTTGCAGACTTTCGTTGTTGCCAATCAATCGTTTTATTTTTACGTAGTGTCTCAGTTAATTCTTTTGTAATAGCAATTAGTTCTTCATTTTCATAGAAATCTTTAATTGCTCGTGGCTTTGTAAGTGCATCATAAAAAGCAAGCTCATCGGCTGTCAATCCAAGTTCTTTACCCTCTTTATTTGCCGCTGCAATCTGTTTTGCAAGATTTAGCATTTCTTCAATAACTTCTTCATTTGTAAGCATTCCATTTAAATATGCGTTCAAAGAGCGTTTCATAATCTCACTAAATTTTTCTGATTTAACCACATTAGTTCTTCTATATACTGATACCTGCTCTGAAATCAATTTTTTCAAAACCTCTACCGCCAAATTTTTCTCTTTCATATTTGCGACTTCTTGAAGGAATTTCGAATCGAATAAAGAAAATTCTTCTTTCACATCTGAAAATAGATTTATAACTCCATCACTTTTAATACTTTGCTTTAAAAGTTCATTTATTCTTGCATTCATTTCAGGTAAAGATATTTTCTTGTCCACACCCGTATTAGTTAATCTCATAGTCAATACTCTTACAGATTCAAAGAAAGCTGCCTCAAATCTCATAGTTTCATCGACCATTGATGAACAAAGCGATAATGACTGATGAAGCATTAAAGCTTCTTTTAAAAATGTATCTTTTTCATCTGTTTTTTCTCTGTCTATGATAAAGTTTACCGCACCGCTTATCGTTTTAGCTCGTTCAAGGTCGGTACCGGTCATAAACTTGGAATAGTCATAACCATAAAACAAATCTTTGCATACAGAAAGTTTTTCAAGAAACTTAGGATATGCAACTTTCGCAACATCGGTATCACCATAGTTTTTCTTATCACGAGTAGTATAGTCATTCATCGCTTGTTTAAGTGCAGAGGCAATACCCACATAATCAACTACTAATCCACCCTCTTTATCTCTAAAAACACGATTTACACGAGCTATTGCCTGCATCAAATTGTGTCCCGACATAGGCTTATAAACATACATTGTAGCAAGAGAAGGTACATCAAAGCCTGTAAGCCACATATCTACAACAATAGCAATTTTTAATGGACTATTATTATCTTTAAACTTTTTAGCCAATTCATCTTTATGATGTTTATTTCCGATAATCTCTCGCCATTCTTCGGGGTCTTTGTTGCTTGATGTCATAACAACAGCAACTTTCTCCGTCCAATCGTGGTGAATTTCAAGTATTCTGCGGTAGATTTTCATTGCAATCTCCCGTGAATACGCAACAATCATAGCTTTTCCTGTAAGTAAATTTTGACGATTATTTTCATAATGGTCTAATATATCACTGACAAGAGAATTAATAGTTTGGTCATTACCAAGAACTGCTTCCATTCGACCAAGTTCTTTTTTACTTTTTTCAATAACCTCAGGATCAGCATTTGCCGCCATTATGTCATATTCTTCATCAATTTTGCTTAAAGTTTTTTCATCAAGATTAAGTTTAATAACTCGGCTTTCGTAATAAACAGGTCTTGTAGCACCATCTTCCACAGCCTGAGTCATATCATAAATATCTATGTAATCACCAAAAACTTCGCGAGTGCTTCTATCTGCAGAAGAAATCGGCGTACCTGTAAATCCGATGTACGTTGCATTTGGTAGACTATTACGAATAATACGTGCTGTTCCAACCACACGTTTCGCAACATCTTCGCCTTTTTCATTCTTAGTGATTTTAATTTTTTCAGCTAGTCCATATTGTCCACGATGTGCCTCGTCAGCCATAACAACTATATTTCTTCTATCTGAAAGACAATCAAAAGATTCTTCGAATTTCTGCATAGTCGTAAATATGATACCATTGGCTTGTCTGCCGTCTAAAAGCGTTTTTAAGTGATTACGGCTTTCTGCTTGTATCGGTTCTTGCCTCAAAAAATCCTTGCAATTTGCAAATTGACCGTAAAGCTGATTATCAAGGTCATTTCTGTCGGTAAGCACAACTATTGTAGGGCTCTCCAATGCTTCTTGAAGTAAATGAGCATAAAAGACCATAGATAATGATTTTCCACTACCTTGAGTATGCCAAAACACACCACCCTTACCATCAGTAACAGTAGCATTTTTAGTCGATACAATAGCTTTTCTGACTGCAAAATATTGATGGTATCCTGCAAGAATTTTAAAACGATTTACACCTTCATTTGAGAAGCATATAAAATTCTTTATTATATCCAACAATCTTTCTTTTTGAAACATACCTTCAAAAAATGTATCAAACTGAGCATACTGTGTATTTTCGTAATTCCCGTCTTTTGTTTTCCATTCCATAAAACGATCCTCACCCGATGTAATCGTACCGGCTTTAGAAGTTAGCTGATCACTCATGACACATATCGCATTGTATATAAACATAGACGGAATTTCACGCATATAATTTCTTAATTGTCTGTATGCGTCTGACGCATCAGTTTCCTCTCGGGAAGGAGATTTAAGCTCTACTAAAACAACCGGAATACCATTTAAAAATAAAATTATATCCGGTCTTTTATTGCTATTTTCGATAAATGTCCACTGATTCGCAATAATAAAAGAGTTGTTATCAGGATTTTTGTAGTCCACAAGATATACAATAGATGAATGTTCTTCACCATCCACAAAATATCTGACAGGAATACCATTTTGCAAATAATCCATAAAGACAGAATTTTTCTGAACAAGCTCTCCATTTTCAAAATTTTTGAGTTTATACATTGCATCTTGAATAGCATCAGAAGGTAAATTTCTATTCAAACTATACAGCGATTCTTCTAATATCGAATCATATAACGGACTATAAAAATCTCTCTCAATATCAGGTCCATATATATATTCATATCCTAATTTATCTCTGAATAACTCTATTACAGAATTTTCATAATCAGCTTCGGTATAATTTACACCCATTGATAATCCTCCTAATTGTCATTAATATCACCAAGTTTTAATTGTGTTATTATTACATCTTCATAATTACTTTTAAAACTTTCCATTTTTAAAATAAAATCTTTTTTATTATCTTCTACATCGTTTATATCATACACTTCAGATTTAACTATTTGAAGTATAAAGTAATATAGAGCCAAGTATAGCTTGCGTGCATCTTCTTCTTTAATTTTAGGAAATAAAAAATGAATTTGATATGATGCATTTTCAAATTTGCTTAATAATATAAGTATTCCTTTAATATTTGTATTTTTACAATCTATTTCAAATATTGTAGAACAAGAATTTCGAATTTCTTCTATTGTTTTATCTCTTTTTATTGCATATAAAAAAGACTGACATTTTCTATAAAATTGAAATAATTCATATCTTTTCTCAAATAAAGCGATTTTGTTTTGATTTTCAGCTATTGTCTTCAGCACTCTAATAGCAACAAATACTGCAATTATTGATGCTATAACACTAACTATCGCTGAACCTAATTGTATGTAGTCTATACATCCTGGTTGTTTCAATCCTTGTATTACTTCAATTAATTCTTCCATAAAACCTCCAATATTCCTTTGTAAACAATAATTTACTCGAGCAAATCAAAACAATATGCACCGCTTGGCTTTCTGAATATAAACCTTTTGATGGTGTTATGCCTTCCGATTGGGTAGAAACACCATTGTCTGACATAGCTGAGTTCATTAGCGGGTACTCATACAAAGGAACTGAACTGACCGATTCCACAATAGCTATGGCAACAATAAAGAACTTTGACCGTAAAGGCGGATTCAAGCTGGATGGGTATAAAGAAATTATACCATCATCAAAATTAAAAGAATCTCAACACGCTGAATTGTTTGATACTTTAGTTGCTCATACAGACTTAACTCAAAACGCCGAAGTTATCGGTAATGCTGAACCAGTAATGAGTAAATCGGGGTATGATGATATTGTTTTTTCTATGGATTTGGTAAAAGTTCTTCCTAAAAAGGATGGTGTTTCCAAATATCTCATTACTGCAATTCTTCAAGACAAGAAATTCAAAGCTCATTGCTTGGGATATGTAAATGGTACAACAGTTCTACATTTAAGTAAAAAGGCTTTGCCTGAATACAAACTGTTTCTGCCAAGTGACTTTTCAACGTTGAAACCGTTAGATGAGGTTGTAACTGCATTATATAAACAAGTTTCATCTAACATCTCCGAAAATACATATCTTGAAGAACTGAGAGAGTCCTTATTGCCTAAGTTGATGTCCGGCGAACTTGATGTTTCCGACATTGAGATTTAAGCCGCTAAATTATTGTTTATCTGCTCATTTTCTTCAATTTTGTCATCAATAGAGCCGAGAATAGCTGCAATCTTTTCCTGCACTTTCTTATCAGTAGGTACATTCACAACAATATTCTTCATTGTGTTTCCGGATACTTCTTTGAACGTCGTACCGCTACCCATTCCTTCAATTTTATCCTTGTTGTATTTGAGTAAATAGAACAAGAAAAGAGGGTCTGTATTCTCATTGGGAATAACACTCTTAAAACCCTGATTGGTGCAAACTTCATTAGCGGCAATAGCGACATATCCTATCGGTGCTCTTGATGAAAACAATATAGTGTTCGGTGGCAAGAGTTGAGTAGAACAACTTTTCAAACCTATTTCTGTAATGTTTCTTTCGCCATGTTCAATATAACGACTGGAGAATGTAGATAAATCCTTTGGTGTAATCCACGCAATTTTCCCATCTTCATAGTTTTCCGGCTTTTTTGTTGAAGGCGTTGCACCGCCTACAACGGTTCCAATATCAGATATTTTTCTCTTGACCCATTCAGCCATAATCTTTTCCTCTCTATCCAATGTATTTTCGGTGAGCAATCTTAACATTGCTCTGTTTTACCATTGCGTACTGCAAGGTTGTATCTATTTTTCTGTGTCCTAAGAGCTGTTGAAGTTGCTCTATTGGCATTCCTTTATCTATTGCCATCGTTGCAAGGGTACGTCTAAACTTATGAGGATGTACCTTATGCAATCCTAATTGTTTTCCAAATTCTCTGAGTCTTGTTTCTATACCGCCGATTTGCAATCTTTTATGTGGTGCTTTTAACGATACAAACAATGCAGGGTTATCATCTATCCTATTTTCTAAATAGTTTTGTAAATGTATCTTTGTACGAGCATCAAAATATACTACTCGTTCTTTGCTACCCTTACCAAATACAATACATTCTCTCTCATTAAAATCAATATCATTGCGATTCAATAATACCATTTCGCCAACACGCATACCGGTTGATGCAAGCATATCTATAATTGCCAAATCTCTCAATTCCGTACAATTATCTCTCATTAGTTCGAGTGCTTCATCAGAATAAGTTTCTTTGATATTGGTTACTGTTTTCACCTTATGTATTCGCCTAACAGGACTTTTGAGTATATAATCCTCATCCTCCAGCCACGAAAAGAAACTCGAAAGAATACGACGAATATTGTCTATCGTAACCTTGCTTGATTTCTTATTTTTCTGATACTCAGTCAAGTACCGTCTTATATCATCAGTTTCAATATGTTTTATATTTTTACCTACCGTTACAATCATCATTTCAATGGTTGCCTTATAATATTTAAGAGATTTCTCAGAACATCCTTCTATTCGCTTTGCTGAAAGAAACAACTCTACATAGTTTTGTTCCGAGTGGCTCTCTTGTTGTTCTGTTTCCATTACTTCATACCTTGCAAGAGTGTATTGTAACACTTCCTGTAATTTTTCACATTGTGCATTATTCAAGTACGATAACATACCTTGAATAACATCTTTAATTAAATCTTGTTTCATAGTCATTTCTCCTTTTGATTAGAGAACGACTATGGGGCGGAAGTTCCCATTTATTAACTCTTGCCACCCACAAGAGTTATGGTAATATATAAACAATAATTTAGAGCAGCAAGCAATGGCTTTGTATGAAAATACCTTTTGTACGCCTTCAAACATCGCCATGAAGCACATTTCCCTGTCTGATTTAATGGATTATTCGGGCGGAAGCCAGCCGCCCGCCTCAAAATTTATTTTCATAAAAAGAGACGGCTACATACGTTTTGTCCAAATCCGAGATTACGATACTGATAGCCATATTACATACATCCCAGAGTCTGCTAAAAACAAACTTTGCGAGGAACACGATATAATGATAGCACGATATGGTGCTTCTCTTGGACGTATATGCTTCGGCATTAATGGTGCTTATAATGTTGCTCTTGCCAAGGTGTTCCCGAAAAAAAGTTATTTCAGAGAATTCTTGCGTTGCTATTTATCTTCTCGTACGTTTTATGAAGGAATAAACAACAAGGGTGGCAGAAGCGCTCAGGCAGGATTTAATCAAAGTGATATCAACTCTTTTGAACTTGATTTTCCGATTGATGAAGCTATTGTTCAAAAATTCGAAAACACAGTTGCTCCAATGTTTGAACAACGTCTGCAACTCAGGAAAGAAAATCAAAGACTGGCTTCCTTGCGTGATACTCTTTTACCAAAGCTAATGTCCGGCGAGCTTGATGTCTCAGACATTGACCTTTAAGCCGCTAAATTATTGTTTATCTTATTATTAAGAGCAATTTTATCATCTAACGCTTTCAATATACTTGCAATTTTAAATTGTTCTGAGATTGATGGGAAACATATCTCAATGTTTTTCACTACATCTATTTGAACTCTCTGTCTCCCTGAAGATCCAACCATTGATTTGATTGCAGGATTTCGTACTATTGAACTGCTCACAAGATAGTAAACAAAATCTGGTATAGTTAATCCTTTTTTAGCTCTAAATACGATGTATTCCGTCGAACCGAAACCTACTTCATTTTCATCCAAAACGTTTACCATAGCTATTTTGCCATTTTCTAAACAAGGAGTTATTCGTGCCATAATAGTATCACTATTTCGAAACTTCGCTCCCCCATTAAATTCAGCGATTTCATATTCTTGAATATCACGACAAAATGGCTGTAATTTTTCCATTCCTATTTTCTTAGATAGATGTCCTTTGTCAATCGTCTCCCTTGGGTTTACTTCAATGAAATTAATCAAAGGTGCTTTTGTTCGTCCTGTATTCATAAACTAAACCTCACTTTCATCTTCATCACCTTCATCATCTTCATCATCTATTCTATAAGCACATTCAATGAAATAAATACTATCATCTAATATTGTAACTTCTATACCCACATTAATAGTTTCTGATGTTTTCCCACCATCTCTTAGTTCGTATATAACTTGTAAAACGCCCTCAATATAATACTCTTTTGAATCTTCATTAGAGGTCATACATTCAATATTATCAATGTCTATCAAATGTGCTGTTGTCGAAGAAATCAAACGGCCATTTTCAACTAAACCAAAACCTCGGCTCATTATTTGTGTAATGAAATCTTCAGAGTTTAACCACTCAACAATTTCCTTATTCTCATCGAAATCTTCAATTGGTTGATATGAATATTTATCAATTTCTTTTGCCCACATTTCCAATTGTGTCTTAACTTCATCTTCATTTTTACATATGAATAACAAGGAATCTGCTACACTTTCTGTGAACTCTTTTAGAAGGAAATTCCCAAAAGCATTATCTTTTGAATAGTATATAATTTTTGATTTTGGATGTTTTAATGCAAATTCCAAAACACTTTCCCATAATAATGCATCCTTAAATCCTTTATCAGACTTTTTGTCTTTACCCTCAAAAGGAGGCAACTTACTAAATGCACGATTTATTATACTTTTAAATCTACTATTAGAAGCAATTGGAATCTCTATAACTTCATTCAGTCCTTCTGAAAGTTCCTCTTTATATTTTAAGATTTTAATTTTTATGTACTCTGAGTAATTTATTGTGGGGTTCTCCTGTATGGAATATTCGGGGAAAATCTTCTTTGTTATTGTCTTTTTATAAGTTAAAAGTAATTCATCATGCTTCTCTATAATCTGTTTTTCCATTTCACTCCAAACAACAAGTGGAATTCCTAATACAACTTGGTTGTAAATATCCAGTTGATTTATCATATCAATTATATTTTTGTATGTTGCATTAAAACTAAATGAAGTAAAATCTGCCTTTTTCTCATATGTTTGAAATAAGACATTTGTATCAAAAATCAAATAATACGCGACTTCATTATTTGATGTCATACCCAAGCGCCCCCAATTTCTTACGAATTTCATCTTCTAATTCATGTGATTTTGCAAACATATCAGAAAGTTCAGACGTTAATCGTTTCATTTTATCTTCAAATGGTTCTCCATCATCTTCTACTTCTTCGATACCCACATATCTGCCCGGTGTCAATATAAAATCTTGCTTTTCTATTTCTTGAAGATCAGCCACGGCACAAAATCCTTTTACATCTTCAAGTGTACCATTTTGAAATGATTCAAAAGTATCTGCCAACTTTTGAATATCTTCATCCGCAAAGTCTCTATGTTTTCTATCAACCATATGCCCCATTTTTCGAGCATCTATAAACAAAGTTTTTCCCTTTTGTTTTTTATTTTTACTAATAAACCAAAGCGTAACCGGAATAGTAACACTATAAAAAAGTTGTGTCGGCAATGCAACAATTCCTTCTATAAGGTCGGCTTGAATTATATTCTTTCTTATTTCACCTTCGCCACTCGCCTGCGAAGACAATGCACCATTTGCAAGCACAAGACCTATCTTACCATTCGGTGCAAGATGATGTATCATATGTTGTATCCAAGCATAGTTAGCATTACCCGCCGGTGGAACTCCAAATTTCCATCGTTTATCTTCTTTCAACTTATCTTGTCCCCAATTAGAAAGATTAAATGGCGGATTAGCCATGATAAAATCTGCCTTTAAAGTAGGATGCAAATCATTGAAAAATGTATCTGCTTGGTATGGTCCAAAATTTGCTTCTATTCCACGAATAGCCATATTCATTTTTGCCATCTTCCAAGTATCAGCATTTGATTCTTGACCATAAACCGATAGTTCGCCTCGTGTACCACTATGTGCTTTTACAAACTTTGCACTCTGTACAAACATACCTCCACTACCACAGCAAGGATCATAAACTCTGCAATTAGAAAAAGGTTTTAATATAGCAACTATTGTTTTAACAATACTTGACGGAGTGTAAAATTCTCCGCCCTTAACTCCTTCATAAGCCGCAAATTGCGCTATGCAGTATTCATAAGTCCGTCCAAGTAAGTCTTTACTTTCTTCAGTGTCATCCATATCCATATTGGTAAATAAATCAACGACCTCTCCTAACACTCTTTTATCCAAATCAGGGCTGGCATAATTCTTTGGAAGAACATTTTTTAAAGTTGGATTTTCTTTTTCAATCGCTCTCATAGCTTCATCTATTATAGTTCCGATTTCAGGAGTATGTGCAGCAGATGCAATCTTGCTCCAACGTGCCTCCTCAGGCACAAAGAAAATATTTTCTTCTGTATAAGCATCTATATCATCTTCAAATCCGTCACCTTCGGCTACAAGTTCTTTATATCGTTTTTCAAAAGCATTTGAAATATAACGTAAGAAAATAAGACCTATAATAACCTTTCTATATTCCGCCGCCGGAATATGTCCCCAAAGAACGCATGCAGCATCCCATATTTGTTTTTCAAAACCTATATTAGCATTATTCTTATTTGACATAATATTTCTCCCAACACATGTGTAAAATGTTTAAACGTATTCACTATTTTTATTTAATAATACCACAAAATATACAAATCGTCAAATATATATTTAAACCGACTTTTATCTCTGCACTCACTTCACCATCTCCGATTATACATCACCTGTCATTATATATAAGTATAAATACTTTACCAAATAAAAATATAAAAAATAATATTAAGATAACAATATAATACTAATATCGTATTATATATAAACCAATAATGCGGTAATACTAAGGAGGTAATAGTATGAATTTTCATACATTTGAACTAAGTTACAAGTTATCCACTGATGATGTGCGTATTGTATACAATGAATTATATAATGCATCCGGACAAAATTACAAACCCAAAGATGATTGTGCTGTTTTCAACGCATTACAAGATTACGGTATCATAATATTTATAAAAAAATACAAACAAGATGAATATAATCATCATGTCTTATATTATAGAATAAATCCAAGACGTGTATTGGAAAACCACAACTATATTGGAATATTTAATTCTAAAAACATTGATAAACTTATAAAGAAATTTAATATATTGATAAAAACCGTATCACCATTTTTACCTGAATTTGATTCTTGCAATATATCAAGAATTGATTATTGTAGCAATGTGGAACTTAATGATCAGGCAGTAATTGATTCTTACATAAATTTATTAAAACGAGGATATTTCCCGAGCAAATATACCATAAAAAAATATAAAAACGAAAAATCTAAAAGAAATACCTTATCAAAGAATGGTATTACCATAACCGGAAATAACGGTATTGAAGTCACCTACTACAACAAATATCGGCAGCTAAAAGAAAAAAATCCTAAATGTCGTTATATTGATAATTCAAAAAAAATTATAAGAATTGAAATACGTTGTTTTAAAAAGAAAGTCAGACATCTTACAAAGAAATTCAAATGTACTTCTGCATCTTCCTTTTTAAAGGAAAGTGATATTATAGGAAAATACATTTTCAAGCATTATGCAAATATCTTCTATGGCACAGGTGATTTTTATAAACTTACCGATATATATGCCATGATTGATAAATCATCATGCAAGAAAAAGTCAAAGAAATTGATGAAAGAGCTTGTAAAGTCATCTGCTACTCACAGCAGTTTAGATAGGGCGTTTGATATACTTAATTTCAATAAATCTCAGATAAAAGCCATACTTAAAAAGTTTAATAAAATCGGTGTGAGTCCTGTCGTAATTCCAAGGCGCTACGAATTTGATACAATCAGAAATCCTTTAGACTTGGCATTGGAGTATTCCGATTATGATGATTTGTGCGTATAACATACAATTAATATTTTACGAATGGAGTTGACGTATAATGTCAGATAATTATGAAATATGGACCATTGACGAAGTTATGGATTATCTTCTTATCGGAAGAAACACTTTGTATAACCTACTGAGGAAAGGTAAAATCAAAGGCTTTAAAATCGGCTCGTGTTGGAAAATCCCCAAGAAAGCTGTAGACAACTATATCGCTTCTGAAAGCGGAATAAATACATAATGTATCGCAATAAACACAAAATGGTGAGGTACGTCCTCACCATTTTTAATGTTTGGTGATACTTTATCTAATATTATTTACAAATTTACATTGTACTATTGTATTTCAAATAATTCTATGATATACTTCTTTTAAGATATTTTAGAATTAACAGAGAGGGTGTTTAAATGGACGCAGTGGCATACATCAGGGTTTCTACAAACAAGGAAGAACAAGAGCTAAGTCTTGAAAATCAGCGTGAGTTTTTTGAAAAATACGTTGGCAATCGTAACGACACGCTCATTCGCATATACAGTGACAAAGGCAAATCAGCCACCAAAATGAAAAACAGAAAAGATTTACAAAGGCTTTTGAGTGCGGCAAGACGTGGTGAATTTCAGCGTTTATATGTCAAGGACATTAGCCGTCTGTTCAGAAACACTCTTGACTTTATAACGGTTTCAAGGGAGCTTGCAAACCTCGGTGTTCAACTGCACCTTGTAAACATGGGTGAAGGCAAAGACATTGATATGTTTACGCTCAACCTTATGGCTATGATTGCGGAAAACGAGAGTCAGAAAATCAGTGAACGTACAAAATTCGGCAAGCAATTCAGCAAAGAGCGAGGTATTGTTCCGAATTTTGTTTTCGGCTACGACAGAACAGACAAATACACTCTTGTACCCAATCCCGAAGAAAGCCGTTGGGTACAGAAAATCTTTGACTTATACACCGAAGAAGAATGGGGTATGGCGAAAATTGCAAAATTTCTTTACGAGTCACACGTCAAGACAAAAAAATTAAAGGACGGTCAACCGAATTATAATTGGAGTCAAATTTCTGTCGGCAGAATTTTAACCAATCCGATTTATATCGGCACGGTCATTAACGGTAAAGAGAGTATGAAAGATATATTTACAAGTCAGCGACAAAAAAATCCTAAAGAAGAATGGTATGTATCGGAAAGACCGGAATTTCGCATTATATCGGACGAGCAATTTGAAAAGGCACAGCAGATAAAAGAAAAGAACGCAAAACAATACTGTCAACGCGAGAAACGCAGTAACAAGCATTTATTTTCAAATCTTATAAAATGCAACAGTTGTGGTTTTTCATACAGACGATACCAAAAGCAATACTCACCCAACCGACCGCCTAAAGTTTGGTGGACTTGCTCAAAACGAAGTTCATACGGCAGCGGCAGATGTGATTCCGAATACATCCGCATTGATGAAGATTGGTTGAAATCAGCTTTGAATACATTATTTAAATCATTGCTTGACGACCGAGAAAGCTTTTTTACACTTGTCGAAACAAGGTGCAACAGTATAATCAAAGAATACATCAGAAATACGAGCGGTATTGTGTTGGAGGAAGTCGAAAACCGTCTTGACGAATTAAAACAGGAACGTGAACGATTAAAAACACTTGCCGTAAAAGCACTTATTACAATGGACGAGGCGGAACATGATATGATTCCTATAAACGAGGAAATCGAAAAGCTTAGCTTTCGTCTTAACGAAACAAACAAAACAAGAGAAATCACTCAAAAAATCAAAGCAAGTATTCAAGCATTTCTTAACACATTCAGTGCATTTGATTTTTCGGGCAACATCACAAACGAGGAATTGAAAAAGGTTGTAAAAGAAATTCGTGTTGTTTCAAAAAATGAGATATATGTTTACTTTAACATTGCCGAAGATATTGAGGGACTGAACTTCCCTATCAATATTTCAGACGTGGTTGAAATCGACACTAATAGTAACAACCGTGCACAAAGATGTACATGAACGACTTTATAAAATAAACCCTGCACTGTACAAAGAAGCACAGTCGGTTTTGGAGCAGAACAAGGCAGAACGTCACATTCGTGGGGGTATGGCAACAAAGGAAAAATATTTGCTTGAAAAATTAAAATAAGAAAAACGGTGTTCACGACGAACACCGTTTTAAATTATACAAACATCGAAACAAGAAATACGGCTGATATTATTATAAATACAATATGCAGCCAAAATATTAAATTAACCGCATTGTAGTTACCGTTTTCCATACATTGCTTTATTATTTTTATAAGCACAAGCGCCGCACCGAATATGATTGCCGGCAGAAAGAAAAATCCTAATAATCCGCCGCCGACAGATGTGTGTGACAGTATGAATTTTAATACTACAATATAATACGCACAACCGCTTAAAAGTGCAAATATGAGCATTCCCGCTGTGCTTTGCAATAATTGAATAATCTTGTTCTTCATAATATAATCCTTTGTTAATGTTTGTGTTTAAAACCCGCAAATTTCAATTCAAGTTAGTTGGTATAGATGTACAGTTTTTCACTGCCGACGTATTTTTATACTTCAAGTTTAAAATATTGTGCAGATATGCTACCAATAACTCGAATTTTAATTCAAGCAAGTTTTAGTTTCGTTGTGCTTTTTTAAGTCGCAGGCGTATGTTTATACTTCAAGACTTAAAAAATGTGCAAATAGGCTGAAAAACCACTTAAATTTTAATTCAAGCAAGTTTTAGTTTAGTTGTGCTTTTTTTAAGTCGCAGACGTATGTATATACTTCAAGACTTAAAAAATGTGCAAATAGACTGAAAATTGCTTGAATTAGTCTTCTGAAGGCATATCCCAGTTGTGGTATACATCCTGTACATCATCATTGTCTTCAAGCATATCAAGAAGCTTGGTCATTGCATTGATTTGACCATCTTCTGTAAGTTCAGTCATTGTTTGAGGAACCATACTGACTTCGGCAGAAGAAATAGTATACTTTTCCGCAAGTGCGTCACGAACAGCACCCATATCAGACGGAGCTGTCACGATTTCTGCAACGCCGTCCTCTACTTCAATATCATCTGCACCGGCTTCAAGAGCGTCCATAGTGATTTCATCTTCGTCCATATCTTCATTTTCGATAATGATAATGCCCTTTTGGTCAAACATAAAGCTTACGCAACCTGTCTGTCCCATATTACCGCCGTTCTTATCGAATGCGTGACGTACGTCTGCGGCAGTTCTGTTTCTGTTATCTGTAAGTGCGTTTACGATTACCGCAACACCTGCAGGTCCATAACCTTCGTATGTGATACTTTCGTAGTTATCACCGTCTGTATCGCCTGCCGCCTTTTTAATTGTTCTGTTTATATTATCGTTAGGCATATTATTTGAACGAGCCTTTGCGATAGCGTCTTTAAGACTTGAGTTATTATCCGGATCCGGACCGCCTGCCTTTACGGCAACTATAATTTCACGAGCGATTTTTGTAAATATCTTAGCTCTTTGGGCATCGTTTGCACCCTTTTTACGCTTAATTGTACTCCATTTTGAATGTCCTGACATAATTAAAACTCCTTTTAAATTTGTTCATACTAATTCATTTTATCACATTCTATGCGGTTTTTCAAGTTTTTTCTATAAATATTTTCTTTTTATTGACGTTTATACTGCACAGATGATATAATAAATTATAACCATTAAGGAGGCCGGAAATATGTGGGCATATGAAAGTGTATTTTATCAAATTTATCCGTTAGGATTTTGCGGTGCACCGTTTGAGAATGACGGTATTTTAACGCACAGAATTTTAAAAGTAAACGATTGGATTGAGCATATAAAAAATCTCGGAGCGAATGCAATATATTTTTCACCTGTATTTGAATCGGACACACACGGTTACAATACTCGTAATTACAAAAAAATCGACTGTCGTCTTGGCACAAATGACGACTTTAAAGAAGTATGCAAAAATCTACACAAAAACAACATCAAAGTTGTTCTTGACGGCGTATTCAACCACGTCGGACGAGGATTTTGGGCATTTCAGGACGTTCTCCAAAACAGGGAGAACTCACGTTACCGCGATTGGTTCTTTATTGATTTCAACGGTAATTCAAATTACAATGACGGTCTTTGGTACGAAGGCTGGGAGGGTAATTTCGACCTTGTAAAAATCAACCTTCGCAATGAAGAAGTTATAAATCACATCTTTGAATGTATCAAACTATGGATTGACGAATTTGACATTGACGGTTTACGTCTTGACGTTGCGTACTGTCTTGACAAGGATTTTCTAAAGAGATTAAGAAGTTACACTGACAGTTTAAAAAATGATTTTCTTCTGCTCGGCGAACTTCTTCACGGTGACTACAATCAATTTGTCAATGACGATATGCTCCACAGTTGCACTAATTATGAATGTTACAAGGGTATTTATTCAAGTTTCAACAGTATGAATATGTTTGAAATTGTACACTCATTGTTACGTCAATTCGGACCTGAACAGTGGACACTGTACCGTGGCAAGCACCTATTGAGTTTTGTTGACAACCACGATGTTTCAAGAATTGCAAGCATACTTACAAACGAAAAGCATATACCGCTTACTTACGGTATGATTTTCGGTATGCCGGGTATTCCTTGCGTGTACTACGGAAGTGAATGGGGTGCAAAAGCACATAAAAACGAGGGTGACCCTGCACTTCGTGTATGCTTTGATGAGCCTTTGGACAATGAGCTTTCAGAATTTATATCAAAACTTGCTACGGCACACAAAAACAGTAAAGCATTATGCTACGGTGATTTCCGTTCGGTTGTTTTACAAAACAAGCACTGCATATTTGAAAGAAAATATGATGATGAACGTGTTCTTGTCGCTATCAATGCAGACGAAAATCCTGTTACAGTGCATTTTGACGCCGGTTGCGGTACGGCTGTTGACTTAATCAGCGGTAATATGCACGACTTCGGCGGCGGCAGTGAATTACCGCCTTACAGTGTACAGTATTGGAAAATGGAAAAATAGCACAAAAATCTGTCGACAAAATGTCGACAGGCTGGCAGAGGTCGAGAAATTAGTTTGGATTTTGTGAAAATGAACTCGTCGGCGTACATTGGTACGTTAGAGTTTATTTTCGCGGGAAGTGCAAAGGCAAGCCGTAGCTTGCCTTTTTATTTTCTTAAATTATTTTTTTGCACGTTCCGGACATTTTATCAACCTCTGATTAAAATCCTATTCTTTTTCTGTTCTTAATCAATATCGGTACAATAATCGCCGACGCAACCATACTCATACACCATTGTATCGGTGATGAAATAAGCGATACAAGTGCGGTTTCATATCCCATAAGCGGAATTTCCGCCGCAAAGTAACCGCCTGTAACAATCACAAGTGCAACGATACCGCCGATTATAAAATGCTTTATATCAACGTGTCCGTAAACGATTTTACCGATTGCAAATCCCATAATACCTTTAATAATAAATGTCGGTATACAGAATATCGGATAACCCGAAATAAAATCTGCCAAGCTATGTCCTATCGCTCCGACAATCGCACCCGGTATAGGTCCGAGTATCATTGCAGCCACATAAATTATGCAGTCGCCGAAATGCACATATCCGCCGCCTATCGGCACTTTCGGCACGATAGTAAGCACGCACGCCAACGCCGTAAGCATTGCCACTCTAACAAATTGTTTAGTATTCATCGTATTCCCCTTCTGTAAGTTCCGTCACTGTCTTATCTTCAAGTGATTTCTTTACATTTATAATTCTTTGATTTTCAGACCCTCTGAATTTCAATTTCAAATTTTTCTTTTCCGCCACAAACGCACCGTCAACAAGCACGTCAATATACTTTAAAATATCTTCACATTCTCCGACAAGCTCTTCAAAAGTAAAACCACTGTAACACCATATGGTTTTATTCGGAAAATGTTCCTTTATTGTTTTTAAAATATATTGTACCGCCATGCGATTTTCCTTTTCAAAAGGCTCACCGCCGAGCAGGCTGAAACCTTTTATATACTCCTTATCCATTGCGGTTATAATTTCGTTCATTGTATCGTCCGTGAACTCATTGCCATAGCAAAAATCCCACGTTTCACTGTTAAAACAATCCTTGCAGTGACGTCTGCAACCGCTGACAAAAAGCGATACTCTCACGCCTGTTCCGTTTGCAATGTCAGTTTTCTTTATATTTCCATAATACATAATTAATTTCCACAGCATTTCTGCCCACAAATAGTAATTAAAAACCTTAACTGCTCTTGCTTGTGGGCTGACAAGGCGTTAAGTGGAAATTATGTCCATGTGCGTTCGCCATAGGCGAAAATCGCACGGACAATTAAATCAAATAACGTGATTTTTCACGTTATTTTCCCTTATTACAAATGCAAAACTCTGCTCTTAATCTCTTTCGTCTTTCCCGCATTCCAAAAATTTTCGCCGAGATAACCGCAAGTACGTCTTGTAACATTCAATTTACTGTGGTCTTTATTATGACATTGCGGACATTCCCATTCCATATTGTCATTAATCATAATCTCACCGTCAAAGCCGCAGTCTTGGCAATAGTCCGACTTTGTATTAAATTCGCCGTACTGAATGTTATCATAAATATACTTCACGAGCGTTTCAAGTGCAGGCAGGTTATTCTGCATATTCGGTATTTCCACATAAGAAATCGCACCGCCGAGCGAAATATTTTGGAATTCGCTTTCAATATCGAATTTATCAAAAGCATTGATTTTCTCTCTGACGTCAACGTGGTAAGAATTTGTATAATAACCCTTATCGGTAACATTCTTAATCGGTCCGAATTTCTCATAATCAATTTTAGCAAAACGATAGCATAACGTTTCCGCAGGTGTGCCGTAAAGACTGAAACCAAGTCCTGTTTCCTCTTTCCACTTTTCCGCCGCGTCACGCATATGATACATTACTTTAAGTGCAAATTCTTTACCTTTACCGCTTGTTTGGCTTTCGCCGGTCATAAGATAAGTAAGTTCATAAAGACCGATATATCCGAGCGACAACGTAGAATACCCATTGTGCAAGTATTTATCAATCGTTTCACCTTTTTTCAAACGTGCTATAGCACCGTATTGCCAGTGAATAGGGCTTACGTCAGACACAACACCCTCCAATGCTTTATGACGGCACATAAGCGCCTCATAGCAAAGCTTTAAACGTTCGTCAAACAGTTTCCAAAACTTTTCTTCATCGCCCTTAGCCACAAGTCCGATTTGCGGAAGATTTATACTTACAACACCTTGATTAAATCTTCCCTCCCACTTGTACTCACCGTTTTCGTCTTTCCAAGGTGAAAGGAACGAGCGACAGCCCATACAGCTGAACACGTTACCCTCATAATTTTCACGCATTTTCTTTGCTGAAATATAGTCTGGATACATTCTTTTAGCGGAACATTTAACCGCAAGTTTCGTAACGTAATCGTATTTACCGCCCTTTAGACAGTTGTTTTCATCAAGCACATATATAAGCTTTGGGAATGCAGGTGTAACATATACACCCTGTTCATTCTTAATACCGTCAAGTCTTTGACGAAGAATTTCTTCGATAATTCTTACGTTTTCGTCAACGTATTCGTTATTTTCGTCAATATATAGGAACAAAGTCACAAACGGCGACTGTCCGTTCGTTGTCATAAGCGTATTAATCTGATATTGAATAGTTTGTACACCCGATCTCAATTCATCATCGACACGCATTTCAACTATTTTCTCAATATCTTCCCGGCTTAACGTATCCTTGAATTTTTCCTGTGTTTCAGCCATAAACTTGTCGCGGCTCTTTCTCAAATATTTTCCCAAATGTGCCACGTTTACAGACTGTCCGCCGTACTGATTACTTGCAACCGCTGCAATAATCTGCGTTGTAACTGTACAGGCAACCTGAAAACTCTTAGGCGATTCAATCATTTTGCCGTTCATAACAGTGCCGTTGTCAAGCATATCCTTGATATTTATAAGACAGCAGTTAAAAATCGGCTGTATAAAATAATCCGCGTCATGAAAATGAAGTATGCCGTTTTGATGTGCCATTGTGATATGCTCCGGCAACAGCATACGTCTTGTAAGGTCACGCGACACTTCACCTGCTATATAGTCACGCTGTGTAGACGCGTGAACAGTATTCTTATTTGAATTTTCCTCCGCAAGCTCCTTGTTTTCGTTTCTGATTAGCTTTAGGATTGATTCATCTGTTGTATTCGACTTTCTCAAAAGACTGCGTTGGTATCTGTATATCATATACTTTTTCGCAAGTACATACTTGTTGTGTGCAACAAGCGTCTTTTCGATTATATCTTGAATCGTTTCAACGGGAATTACTTCCTTGTCTGTTTTTTCAACGTTTCCTATCGCCTCTTCTATCAAGTCGTCACTGACTTTTTGCGAATTGTCCACCTCAACATTCGCTTTTTTAATGGCGGCTGTTATCTTGTCAGCATTGTATTCAACAATTCTGCCGTCACGCTTTTGTACCTTCATTTTTTATTAACCCCTTCTCTGTATAAAACACTATATACAGTATTATCGCTCAAAAAAAATATGCAGAAAGCACGTCTTTATGCGTGTTTTATGCAAATCTCAAATACTATGTAACCACTATATTTTGTGCTCTCGATATTTTTGTATATCTATATCTTGTAGTATATTATAGCACAGTTGGATTATAAATGCAATACATTTTATTTTACAAATTGAATACATTATAAAAAAGCAAGCACAATTTTTATGCTTGCTTGTCAATATATTGTATTTATATAAAATAATCCGGAATAAAAGTTTCACGCATATCAATGTAACCCTTAAAATCTTTCTGACGCTTGCCGTCTATTGTAAACCTTACGTTCACAACCCCGTCAAGTCCTGTAAGCGAATTAACGATTGAATACACCGTCAGCAGTTCCAAATCACGACCGTCTGGGTGCTTGTCCACCAATTCCTGCTTTATATCCACATACGCAATCCTGTCAAGCACTTTCACCTTTATACCGTGTTTGACGTTCGGAATAATTCGCCTTATTTTCGGATTATCGTCACATCCCTCAACAAGCTCGTCCGCTATTCTTTGTGCCATTTTCTGCGTACTCATCTGCGGTATTTGAGTTTTTACGGGAATCAATCTAAGCATTTGTGCGTCAACGTAATACAGCTTTACCTCCGCCGTTTCCGTATGTGCATTCTGCGATATAACCACAGTACCAAAGCCGATTGCAAGTATTAATAAAAATATAAAGTGTCTTATAAGCGTGTTCTTCTTTAATGTAACTATCTGCAAAACAAAAAACCTCCATACACTGACTTATATACAGTATATGAAGGCTCAATGATTTTTATTACATATTTTTACTTTGTTCCAATGCTATTGCAAGCTGGTCAGGGCAAGACGTACCGCGTCCGTTACAATTTGTACCCTTTAATCTCGAAATAACATCGTCAATATTCATACCCTCAACAAGAGCGCTTATACCTTGCGTATTACCGTTACAACCTCTTGTGAAGTGTACATTTCTGACAATCCCGTCTTCTACCTCAAAATCTATCTGTACAGAACAGACACCCTTAGGCTGATATGAAAACTTAGCCATTATATCCACCTCCAAAATTTTATATTTATCGACATTCTGATTATACAACATTTATTGCTTTTTTTCAAGCATATCTATTGACTATACACCCATTTTTTTATATAATAATATACAGAAATAAATTTAGGAGGAAGTTCAAATGAAATTATTTGTAGATACTGCCAATGTAGATGAAATCAGACAGGCAAATGATATGGGCGTCATCTGCGGTGTTACAACAAATCCGTCTCTTATCGCAAAAGAGGGCAGAGATTTTGTTGAAGTTGTTAAGGAAATCACAACTATCGTAGACGGTCCTATCAGTGCCGAAGTTATTTCTCTTGAGGCTGATAAAATGGTTGAAGAGGCTAAGCCTCTTGCAGCTATCAACAAGAACATTGTTATAAAAATTCCTATGTGTGCAGAAGGTCTAAAGGCTGTTAAGAAGCTTACAGCTCTTGGTATTAAGACTAACGTAACTCTTATCTTCTCAGCCGCACAGGCACTTCTTGCCGCAAGAGCAGGTGCTACATATGTAAGTCCGTTCCTTGGCAGACTTGACGACATCGGTACAAACGGTATGATTCTTATTGAAGAAATCGCTGATATTTTCAAAATTCACGAAATCCCAACAGAAATTATCGCTGCAAGTATCAGAAATCCTATCCACGTTATCGACGCTGCAAGAGCAGGTTGTGACATCGCAACAGTTCCTTATAAGGTAATTGCTCAAATGCTTCACCACCCGCTTACAGACAAGGGTATCGAAAGATTTTTAAAGGATTGGGAAACAGTTCCGAAGAACTAATCAAGCAAAAATTAAGGCTGCCGATTTAGGCAGCCTTTTTATTATACTTCCACAGCTATTGCACTGTAATTATCGTTGTTTTCTTTTTCATTTTCGTGTAGGCTTTCAAGCATTTTTTCAAGCCATTCTTTCGGTGACTTTGTTTTTGCGAATGATTTTTCTATATCATCTTCGTAAACATATTCCCAAAAACCGTCTGTACAAAGTACAAAAGCGTCACCTTTTTTCAAGTCAATCACTTCCGACACATCAAAATTCAAATCATCAATGTCACTTATTGATGACAACAATTTATTTTGATTAGGGCTTGTACGTATTTCATCAAATGTAATTATCCCCTCTTTAAAATCTCTGAATGCGATAGAATGGTCGTCCGTAATCTGCGAAATTCTCTTTTTTGATATGTAGTAAAGACGGCTGTCGCCGGAATGCGCCCAAACGGCTTTTTCACCGTCAGTTACCAATGCAACAATCGTACTCGACATATTCGATTTTGTACTCTCTCGTTCCTCACCCAAAACAGACGCCGCCTTTTCGATATATCTGTATAATGCCTTACCGGAAAGTTCAGGTGCTTTTTCAAACGATTTACAAACCGTTTCACACACAATCTCCGACGCAACCTCGCCGAAGCTCTGTCCGCCCAATCCGTCGCACACGACAAAGCACCACAACTTATCCGAATTTGCGTAACCTACATAATCTTCATTGTTTTTACGACCGCCTCTGTTTGTCAGTGACACTGCTCTCATAAATTTTTACCCCACATTTATTGATTTCCGTTTTCTTCTGCACTGTTTTCAAAATCAGCTGTATTTTCTGAATTTTCCGCATTATCTGTATTTTCCGTATTACCGTTATCAATGCCTTTCAAAGAATTGATTTCCTCCTGCATAGTGAGCTGTCCCTGCAAAGCCTCATCAAACATAGCTTTTGTCTGACGGTTTGAAACAATAAGCACTATATTCATAACGCATTGAACCAATATTACAGCGGTCAAAATCAACGCCAGCCATACAAGCCCTTTTTCACGACCGCTTTTTACACGTTTATAATCCATCTGTATCACTCCTGATTTTTATACTCTGCAAGAAAGCGCGAAAACTTTCCGACGCATTTTTCGTTAAATCTCACTCCGAGAGAAGTTAGTTTCATAAGTAAATCCGCACTGATTTTTTCTTCATATTCGACTTCAACTTCATAATCCGTTTTATCGAAATATGTCGTTTTATCAAGGCACAATTCCGATCCGTTATGCACAAGGCTGTTTCTTTTCGTTACGGCACAGCCCATTTTATAAAGCTCGCCTACGTCCTCGCCTGTTATCTCTTTTGCAAGTTCGGCATTTATAATATCAGGTACTTCTTCCGTTTCAAATTCATTTTCTTCGCAAATCTGCAAAGGACTGTTTTCGTTTTTGTGAAGTTTTACCTGTATCTTCGCCACTTCACCCACCACTCTTATTCTTACCATTATACGTTTTTCTCTAAGTATACCCGCTTTATCGGTATAATAATAATTCTTCTGTTCTCTGACCTTTTCCCATGTAAAAGCGTTTAAAATACTCTCATACAGGTCTTTGTCTATCATACTTTTTATCTCTGTTTCCGTCATTTCTGCTCCTTTATATAAACTGATTTCTTTCTTCACTGTATTTGTACCCAATCAGTGACAGTTTATCCTCAATAGTTTTTCTTTCAAGCTCCATATCGTCACACATATCGTCAAGATTTGAATAAAAATCACGAAGTTTTGTGTTGACAAAGCTAAGCAATATAGCCGGATCGTTCGGTATCATATTATCCCTCCAAGTGATCTCTTATAAGTGTTTTTATTTCGTTTTTGCCCTTATGGATTTCATATTTCATTGCCGGTATAACCGTTTTTGAATATCTGATATTTGTGTTCGGTGATGATTCGATTATACAGCTCTCACCGCCGGTTTCCGTAAGGACTTCACAGAATTGAAAATCATTCCTCGCTTGTGCAATAAACGAATCCTTTGTTTTAATGTTGTCCTTATCTCTTGATGCAACCGCAAAACCTGCGTCATATGCAACACAATCATATTCCGAATTAATTTCGTGACTTCTCGTATGACCGAACGATGTCGGAGTTATAACGGTTTTAACGTCAATTCCCTTAAACGGCGACCATTCTATGACAACTCTGTCATTTTCGACATTGTATGACTTCAAATGTCTGCGTACCAATACCATGCCGTCAACAACAAACGTAAGCATACTGTCGCAAGCCGCCTCATCAATGCTTACATTACTTCTCATAACATTAAATCCAAAATGAGCGCTGTATGCAAATTTCAAATATTTCGGCACAATCTGACCGCACGCAAAATCGGTAATTGTTCCTGCCGGATATGCAACACTCTTGCCGTTTCGTCTTGATACAAGCATATCTGCCTCTTTTATAAGTTTAAGTTCGTCAAGTTTAGGCATTTCTTCAATATCGCAAGACCAAAATTCATGGTCATCAGACAACATAAGGAATATATATGCTTTAAGTCCCCAATAAGGTGAGCCGTGTGCATTATAATGCTCTGCCATAAGAAGATTTGAATAATCGTATCCGACAGATAAAATTCCGCTTGTATCGAATATATTTTTTGAAAGCCAATTTTCAATGTTTCTTATTAATATGCCTTTCATAACACCAAGCGAAAACGGTCTTATATCCGCCAAAATACAAGCACCCCAAAACGCCGCTTGTGCAAAACGATATGTGAGTGAACGACCGTAAGGAAGTGCCTCGCCGTCCTCGTCAAACCAATATATGAACGTTTTTGCAAATTCCGTTGCACGTTCCTTGTATATATCGGAACGCTCCTTGTCGTCGTCCTCCATTGCAACGGCATAAATCAATCCGTAAAAATGGAATGCAAAACCAATGTAATAATCCTTTTGTCCATGCAGTCCGTCTATGTACCAGCCGTTGCCAAGATAGAATTCATCTATCCTTGCAATATCTTTGTCCAACTGTTCTTGACTGTATTTTCTGCCGACCTTTTTCAAAGCAACGTTGACAAGCACTCTGAAAAATGTCCAGTTACTGTCACAAACTTCCTTGTCATTTATAGAATAAAGCCATTTTTCAAAGTTGTTTTTCGCAGTGGATTTAAGCGGCTCCCATATCTTTTCCGGTGCAAAAATCAAACCGTATGCAAATGCAGCCATTTCAACAAAACGTTGGTCTTTATCGTGGCAATCGCCCCAGTAACCGTCATTTTTTTTATCCGCACCGCTTGTTATACCGGTTATATATAACTTTTCAAACGTTTCATTTTCACCGCCGCCTGCCCAAAACGGCACAAGTCCCCATAGCGGACGTGCAAAAGCCTCAACGTCCGCCGAAAGATTTTCGTACCACGCACTGTGTCTTGCATACTGTACCTTTCCGCCGTTGTAATACTTTTCTATAGGCGATATTATATCCGATAACTGTTGTCTGAAATATTCTTTTGTATACATAAAGCCACCTCTGTCACTTTGAATTATCTTAATATTTTTATTATAGCATTTATTTACCAAAAAGTAAATAAGATAATTGTAAACCTTTGTTTAATTTTTAGGTTGACAATTAAACTTTTATAATATATAATTATCTCAGTTTTTAAGTTAGAAAGGAAATTTTCAAATGAAGAAGAAATTTACAACAAGAGATTTAATTTTGTGTGCATTGTTCACTGCACTTTCGGCAATCGGAGCGTTTATAAGAATTCCGGTTCCGCTTGTGCCTTTTACTTTGCAAATAACATTTACAACATTGGCAGGTCTTTTGCTCGGTTCTAAAAAGGGCGCAATAAGCGTTGCGGTATACGTGCTTATGGGACTTATCGGAATACCTGTGTTTACACAAGGCGGAGGTTTCAGCTATGTGCTAAAACCAAGTTTCGGCTTTTTGGTAGCCTTCATTATAGGAGCATTCGTAACAGGACTTATTGTCGAAAAGAAACAAAATCCGTCATTCTTGAGAATACTCGGTGCAAGCTTTGCCGGTATGGCATTCGTATACGTTTTGGGTGCGATTTATTTCTATATTATATGTAACTTTGTTATTAATGCACCTGTCAGTATCGGTAAAACAGTTATGTCGTGTTTCGTGCTTGTCGCTCCGGGTAATATCGCCCTTGCAATCCTTGCAGCACTTGTCGCAAAAAGAATTATACCGATTCTAAATCGTCAAAACCAGTCAACTGTTCCCCAACCTAAGACTGTATGATAAAAAAACACTGTGCTTTGTCACAGTGTTTTTTTTGATTACTCATAATATTTAAAATAAAAAATACACCCACATCAATGAAATATTGATGTGGGTGTACATATTAATGGTGCGA